>Ga0105051_10001193_pt1 | contig 36013 bp, 37 predicted proteins | sample FRY02_FD_78383 | JGI IMG/M metagenome (GOLD analysis project Ga0105051, IMG submission 78383) | Freshwater microbial communities from Lake Fryxell liftoff mats and glacier meltwater in Antarctica - FRY-02 (megahit assembly) | ecosystem: Environmental > Aquatic > Freshwater > Ice > Glacier... | reverse complement strand
CACCCCAGCGTCCAAAATTATCTTTTCGGTTGCATCGGTACTGCCATCATTGATAAATATAAGTTCCCAAGAACCATCTTTGAAGCGACCTTTAAGAAGCGGGACGACAACCTCTAAAAAAACAGGAAGACTCTCTTCCTCATTAAGACAAGGAATTACGACGGACAGGCAAATGCTATTTCTTTCTACCATTAGCTTTTTTCTAAAAGGCCTATGAAAATATTCATAGGAACAGATAACCAGTTTTCAAAATTTTCTGCAATAGTCCAGCATGGCAACGTTTCAGAACGTTTCCTCCCTCAATCGAACTCCTGTTGTCTTTTCGAATACAGAAATTTCAGCGTGACTGAAACCATTCAGTTCTAGAGCTGCTTCGACGCCCTTTATTTGAGCGGCGAGGAACTCCGAAGCGTCAAGCGGCCATTCGTGACGACTTTTATCAACAACAAGATACTGGAAATTTGAATCCACCAACATTTCTTGAAAGGAGCCCGGACCGTTTTTTGTAAACGCCAAATAGAAAGCATCGTTGAATGCGAGATCTACGGAAGAGTCCGACCTCTTGAGTAACCGCGTCCGCTCTTGAAAGTAGTAGGGAGAAATCAGCAGAATTTTACGATTGGTCACGTTAGGATTGATCCAGACTTCAGCTTCTTCTATTGACCGAGAAGATTGGATCCGCCGACCGAAAATATAGTCTTTTGTAAAATAGTATCTCCAAAACGATTCATTATAGACGGACGTCGCATGGGCTGAGGCAATTGCAAAAATGAAAACTCCAATAAGGAACTGTTTGGACTTCCAGACCTGCACTCCATGACTCCCGTGGACGGCAGACTTTGCATAGACCACTACCAAATAGCAGGCCGGAATCAATGCCGTTTGCAGGCTGCTTAACGCGTTTCGCTGAAAATAGTAAACCAGATAAAGACAAACCAAACCAGCGGACGCCAATAAGAGGCGATCCTCATCCTTTGGTTTATGAATAATCCAATTCCTCGAGCAGGAAAGACAAGTATATCCAACGAGCAAAACGACCGAGATAAGCAGCGGAGAGATAAGCAGCGGGCTTCCGCCAAATGAAAGATGATAGATTTCATTCTGAAACGGCCTCAGAACCGCTCTCCAAGGCAGATTTATGCTTTGCTGCAGGAGCTTGATTCCGAACAGGAAACTAATCAGACCAATGGCGCCAAAGATCAGACATTTTGTCATCCATTGCTTGAAGTCCGTCGCTTTTTCCGAAAACGCCCAAAAGGCGAGGCCTCCGAGAAGCAGGGAAAGACCAATTTCGACACTGATCAGCATTAAAATCCCAAGAACTAGGCCGTGAAGGGCGACCGCCCTGATTCCAATCCGTCTCTCAAGATGTAGAAAATACTGCAGGGAGACCAGAAACGCAATTATCCCCGTTCGCCGAATGAGGCTTTGAGTCGCGTTGGTTACCGGCTCAGAGCCTCCATTGTAAACGAAAGCAAACCAAATCGCCACGGCCAGAATCGTCCAGTGGCGTGTTTTGTAGTATTGGATGGACAACCAGATCAGCACCACCAGCAGGATGAGCGACTGGGAAATCTGAATAAATTTTATGTAGGAAATTTCGTCCCAAAGTCCGAAAGTAGATTGCCATATAGCGGCGGAATATTGAGGAAGAATTCCGTAAGTATTCTCGAAAGGTGCAGTCCCTTCTGAAGCAATGATTTTAAGAGTGTCGGAAAAGTAGCTTCCGTAGTGCCAACTGAAGTATGATGAGTTCCAGAATCCACCATATACATAGTCACCTAACCCGGTCAGTAGGAAGTAGCCACAAAACAGAACGGTTGAAATCGCGAGGGCATAGTTAGCATATGACTTAATTGCGCTTTGCGTCAAAGCTACGGCCACCACCAGTAAGGTTGCACATACAGCAGCTGCGATTGGACCTGTGACAAAAATCCACAGGACGACTCCAGCGCAAAGACCGAGAGCAATGAAATTGGCCGCCACCCTGAGCGCCTTGAGTCTTCCGAAATAGTCGGCCACTCCCCAGGCTGAAATCGCACACCCGAAGGCTAACCATATCAAAAAACTCTTGTAAGCAAGCATTTGGGGCGCGGTATCCGTGGATTTCAGGTAGTCGTTCCAAGAATCGAGAAACTGCACAGAAGCATCGACCGGCTCTTTACAGAGAAAGACAATCCCCCAGAGGAAAAGTCCCGCGACTAACCACAAGGTGGCAAAACTGTCGAATTCGACGTTCCGCAAATAGCGGGTAATTTTTTCTTTCATTTTTAGAATCGGTTCACTCTGAAGTTACCGCGCAGATCATCTGTAAGGCCGTCGCCAATCTTGACTTTGGATGCCATCCCAGAGCTTGGAGACGTTTAGTGTTGGCGAATCGGGATTCGAGATTTTTTTGCGGGGAGAATGTCAGACGTTCAATTGCATTAAAATGACCCGCGATCAAAACCGCGATTTCCCGGGGCGAAGTAACAGATCCCGAGCCCACATTTAATATCCCCGAGGCTAAGGGATTCGCGGCGACCAGAACGGCGTGGGCAATATCTTGAACATGGACGTAGTCAACCACATCATCCGGACGTTGGAGCGTGATCGCCCTCCCTGCGGCTAACTCGGATGCGGCAAAAGGAATGAGTCGCCCGGGATGCTCTCCCGGCCCATACGCGTAGAAGATTCGCAACCAAGCCCATGCTTGAGGCGAAGGAGCGATAGTTTCCAAGGCATCCAGAACAGCGAACTTGGCTCGCGTATAGGAAGAAGGGTCAGCCTGTCGAGGGGAATTTTCGTCCAGTGCGCTAGTGGAACTGGCGTATTCAAGACAGGTACCCAATCCAACGAATTTTTCCAAGCCGTTCGTGTAAAGCCTTTCCGCCAAACGGATGCTCCAAGTCTGATAGTCCTCATTAGCCGGAGAGGTTTGATAGATACCAGGCGTGGCGATCCAAGCGCCGTGCAGGCAAACGGTCGGTCTGAAATTCTCAATGGCGCCCCAGTCCGGCTGCGAGAGGTCTCCGCAGATGGTAGTCAGACGAGCGTCTTGCGGAAGCTTGTCCGGGTCACGCACTAGGGCGGCCATGCGATAACCAGCGCCCAGGCCCTGCCGGATGATTTCCGACCCGATAAATCCGGTTCCTCCGGTGATAAAAATTCTGGGTAAACTATTCAAAGGCAATTTTTTAACCTTGGACGTGATCGATCAGCTTGGGAGATGATACTAGGCGCTTGAGGCCATTGAATCGCAATCGTCGGATCGTCCCAAGCCAACCCTGCGGCAGCGGCTGATTTGTAGGTGTCCGTGATTTGATAGAGAACATCCGTTTGATCTTCTCTCGTTATGAAGCCATGGGCAAATCCTGCGGGGACATACAAGGCCCGACCGTTTTCGACCGAGAGTTCCTGGCCATGCCACTGCCTGAAAGTTGGGGATTCTGGTCGAATATCCACAATGACATCAAAAGCCCGTCCGCGGACTACCCGCACCAGCTTCGTTTCTTCGTGCGGAGATTTTTGAAAGTGCATCCCTCGAAGAGTTCCAGCCTTGATGTTTCGTGAAAGCGACATCTCAGTGAGCTCGTCGCGAAGCCCTTGTTTACGAAACTCACTCGGGGAATAGGCCCGGGCGAAAAAACCCCGCTCGTCCGAGTGGGGTTCCAACTCGACCAGATAGGCACCGCGAAGCGGCGTTTCGGTAATTTTCATTTAGAAAACCTCTAACTCGGGAAGGGCCACGACGAATTGGGCATCCCATTCACGGGCGTAGGCCAGTTGACTCGAAATCTCGTCCCGGAGGTTCCAGGGAAGAATAACGATGATGTCCGGTTTTTCCTTCCGGAGATGATCTTCGTCCACGATGGGAATCCGGCTGCCAGGAAGATACTGGCCAACCTTTCCTGGACTCCGGTCGACGACGAAACGAAGAAGGTCGGGTTTGATACCGGCAAAATTCAAAAGCGTGTTGCCCTTGGCCGCGGCTCCATAGGCGGCCACCTTGCGGCCAGCTTTTTTTTCCCTGAGCAAAAACTCCAGAAAAGTATCCTTCACCGTCTCGATATGCGTCTGAAACTCGCGATAGACCGTGGGCTCGAGCAAACCAGCTTGGCGTTCTCGCTCAATAAAGGCTGCAACTGCCGAAGTGGGAATTGCGTCGCCTGCGGCAGTATAGACCCGCAAGCTCCCCCCGTGGGTCGGCAACTCTTCCACGTCGATAACCGTCAGCCCGGCAGAAGCAAAAATCTGATGCACTGCGGAAAGTGACAAATATGAAAAATGTTCATGATAGATCGTGTCGAAATAGTTGCGCTCAAGCAACTGCATAAGGTGGGGAAACTCAAAGGTGGCAACTCCGGAACGTTTCAGAAGAATTCGTACGCCCTCGACGAACTCGTTGATCTCGGGCACGTGGGCGAGGACATTATTGGCCGCGAGGAGATCCACGGGACCGCGCTCCGCCAATAAGCGGTTGGCGAGGTTAACCCCAAAAAACTCGCTAACCACGTCCAGCCCCTGCGCGCAAGCGGCCTGAGCCGTGCTTTCAGTGGGTTCCACGCCATAGCAGGGGACCCCAGCAGCGGCAAAGTGCCGAAGCAGGTAGCCGTCATTAGAAGCCACTTCGATGACGAGGCTTGCCTCCGTGAGGGCCCGCTCGCGAATCATTTTTTTCGCATAGGCCTGGGCATGCTCGACCCAAGTGGATGAACAAGAGCTAAAATACGCGTAGTTGGAGGAAAAACATTCTTCGCGATTGACGAAATCTGCTGTTTGAGCCAGCCAACACTTCTGACAGACAAAGACTTTCAGCGGATACCATGTTTCCGGAGAGGCCAGATCTTGGGCGGTGACATAGGAATTGGACGGCGGGCAGGTGGCCAAATCTGCCATCTGTAACTCAAGCGGTTCGGAACAATGGCGACAGTGCATTGAGGAAAGGGATTTTTGAATAGAATCGGCCGAAGGAAGACCCTAGTGGCTTCATACGGGAATCCTATTTGGGTTCATTTTGTCGGCAGTTGCTGGTGATATATCTCGATCTGTCGCTGCATCAGGCCATAGACATCACCTTTCTCATACCAAGCACGATACCATTCCGCAGTGTGCCGCAAAGCTTCATCGAGTGACCAGCGGGGAGACCAACCGAGGAGCGACTTGGCGCGACTGTTGTCCAATTGGAGGAGACCCGCCTCGTGCGGACCGTCATGGTTTTTGAGACATTCAACTTTGCCGTCTCCCCACAAATGCCCAAACTTTTCGGCTACATCGCCAACAGAGGCATTTCCTTCGGCATTGGGTCCAAAGTTCCACCCGGTGTCAAAACCTCCGTCCGGCGCGGTAAGCATACGTTCCGCCAGTGCGACATAGCCGGAAAGCGGTTCGAGTACATGCTGCCATGGCCGGGTGGCTTGAGGATTACGGAGAACCAGTGGTTGATTCCGGACAAACGCTCGCACCGCATCGGGCAGTAGCCGATCCTCGGCAAGGTCGCCTCCTCCGATGACATTGCCAGCGCGGGCAGTGGCGATCTTAATCCCGGTTTCCCGAAAGTAGCTATCCCGGTACGACGCCGCGACCAACTCCGCGCCCGCTTTACTAGCACTGTAGGGGTCATGTCCTCCCAATCGGTCACTCTCCCGATAGGGTTGAACCCGCTCCTTGTTCGCGTAGCACTTGTCGGTCGTGACCACCACAATCGCTTTCACGGATGGGCACTGGCGGCAGGCCTCCAGAACATTAGCCGTACCAATGACATTGGTGTTCCATGTTTCCAAGGGATCACGATATGACCTCCGGACTAGGGGTTGGGCGGCTAGATGGAAGACAACCTCCGGCTTGGTTTCGGCCACCGCTTGGATGCAGGCTTCCGAATTACGAATATCGGCAAATATCTCGCGATCCAATAGCTTCGCTTCGCGGATCAGTGGAATGAGCGTTTCAGCGCATTCCGACTCCAATGCGAGTCCGGTCACATGAGCGGCCTCACGCGAGAGCATCGCGCAAAGCCAGCTTCCCTTGAAGCCGGAGTGCCCCGTCAAAAGAGTATTTCGGTTGCGAAAACTTTCGGACATTTAATTCAACACAGAAAGTTTTCCAAAAATTGGGGGAAATGAATAGGCTAGCAATTTCCCTATGCGACGAACTTGTTTGCTAAAACGATATTTGCCTCGCAAAAGATTGAGCATTTCCTGCTGGCAAATGGTTTTCGTCAAAGAAAGCCTTTCCCGGAGAGGCCGCGCCGCTAAGACCCGGAGCAGGATGGCCTTGCGCTTTTCGCTAAAACCGCCGAGATCATCGGCATTAACCGCCGTGTGCAAAATCTGAATAAAGTAATTCTCCCAGTTTATTTTAATTCGATCAGATGAGGGCAGAAGTGCATTAATGGCCAAGATATCCTGATAGATGAGATTTGTTCCCACTGCAAAGGGGAGAGGAAGATCGGCAATCTCCGGATAGCTAAACTGATTTTTTACGAATTCCTCGTCAGGTGCCGTAAGGCACAGCATTCCGTTGCCATCGGCATTTTTGATAAAACCAGCTCCGATCACATCGAAAAACCATGTATCGTAACCGAGGGCGCTAAAGGACAGCCCGATCACGTAGTCAGGATTGGTCGGACGACAAAAGCCTACGCCTAAGCGGCTTTCGACTTCTGTCACCAGAGAGGTTTTTATGCAGGAGTTCATTCCCCGCGCGGCCGCTCGATGAACTATTGTCCACAGGCCCGCACCTGCACATTTCCAGAGATCGTTGCCCTGAACTAAGACAGGCTGAACTTCGCTCTTGGAAAGCGGCAGGGCAATCTGCGCTTCCGTCCCAATCTTCCAAACGCATATCTCGCATCCCAATGCATCAATCTCTTTCCTCAGCAGTTCAAGCAAGCCGGGAGCCAGAAGCAGCTTGTCACTGCAAATAATGAAGTTCTGACCGTGCACGGCTTTTACAGCTGTCTGCCAATTTTCGGCCATACTCAATCCTCCTGTCCGAATATAACGAACTTTCTCCGAATCAATGCGTCCGACCACATCCGAGGACGCCGATTCACCAGAATCACTATTATCAACGACCACGATCTCCAGGTCTTGAAACTCCTGGTTCAGAGCGGCGTTAATCGACTGCCCGAGCCAGGCAGGCCGGTTACGGGTGGGGATGACTATGGAAAAATATGGCATCAAAGTTGACACTGCTACGCCCTCCGTTTCACCAAGTCTTCCAAGGAGCCCTACGATCCCCCCAAAGCTTCTCCAAAAGGTTCTTCTCCCGAAGTGTATCCATTGGCTGCCAGAATCCACCATGGAAATACGCTCCGAGCTGTCCCTCGGCCGCAAGAACAGGCAGTGATTCTGCCTCCCAGCTGGACTGATCTCCTTGAATATTTTCGAGAACAGAACGATTGAGGACAAAGTATCCCCCATTGATCCAGCCACCGTCGCCTTCCGGTTTCTCCAAGAAAGCCTCCACGCTATTCCCTTCCAATTCGAGAGCCCCATAACGTCCCGGTGGTTGCACCGCAGTGAGAGTGGCAGCCTTTCCACTGGCGCGATGAGCCTCCACCAAGCCTCGAATATCTACATCGGCTACGCCGTCTCCATAGGTAAAGCAAAAATCTTCCTCGCCCAGGTAAGATTCCACCCTCTTAAGACGCCCGCCAGTCATCGTATTCTCCCCCGTATCAACAATCGTAACCTTCCACGGTTCGGCATTGCGTTGATGGACCTCCATCGAGTTCGTCTGCATATCAAAAGTCACATCGGACATATGGAGAAAGTAATTCGCGAAATATTCTTTGATGACATATCCCTTGTAGCCCACGCAGACGATAAATTCATTGATCCCATGAGAGGAGTAAATCTTCATTATATGCCAAAGAATAGGACGGCCGCCAATCTCTACCATTGGTTTAGGCCTCAAATGAGTCTCTTCGCTCAGTCGAGTTCCAAGACCACCCGCTAAGATTACTGCTTTCATAATTTCAACTTTTCCCGCCGGGCAACATTTTCCATTCTCCCCGTACCGCAATGAGACCAAATTTTAATCCATCTCCGCTGCCCTCTTTGTGAAAATCTGCCGGAGCTACAATCAAGCTGATTGACGAAGGCTTCGCCAACACCTCTTCATCATTTAACCCCTTTCGCACCACCACACGAACCGCTAAGAGATAGTGGCCAGGAAGGAGATCCACGGATGGCCAGCGAAAGACGAAAGCTCCTTTGTCCGGAATCCGGCTGAAAAGCTTCCCACTAAAATGGCTGTAATTATTGAAAAGATCTGCACTGGGGCCATGCAATCCAATCCCCACTGAGATCTCTTCGTGAGGAAGGACATTTTTGTTCTCATATTCGATCACAATATCAATGGGCTGACCGATAAACACCTCAACAGTTCTGCCCCCGTCGACCGTCTGGTAGTGAATCGCGGTTATTTTTAGACGGGCCGCATCGGAATCTTCTTGATTGGCAGTGCTCGGCGGCAAGACACCTTTATCCAAATAGCAATCTACGATCTCACCGGTAGGCCCATCGGCTTCCAACTGCCCTCCGGACAGCAGGAGCGCTCGCGTGCAGAGGCTTCGTACGGAGGCCATGTTGTGGCTGACGAAGAGGATCGTCCGACCCTCTTTGAATGCGGCTTCATCCATCCGCCCAAGACATTTCTTCTGGAAGGCGGCATCCCCGACCGCCAGGACCTCATCCACAATCAATTTATTCGGTAGGGGGTGGGCGACCACCGAGAAGGCTAGGCGCACATACATCCCGCTCGAATATCGCTTCACCGGGGTATCGACGAATTGCCCGATCTCCGCAAATTCCACAATTTCGTCAAAACAAGACCTTACTTCTGAGCGGGACATCCCGAGGATGGCACCATTCAGGTAAATATTTTCTCGCCCGGTGAGTTCCCCATGAAATCCGGTACCAACCTCCAGGAGGCTGGCGACCCGGCCTTTCAGTTTGAAATGTCCTTCGGTTGGCGCTGTGATTTGGCTTAACACCTTGAGCAAGGTGGATTTTCCAGCGCCATTGCGTCCAATCACTCCCAGGATTTCACCGGGTTTGACTTCAAAATCCACATTGCGAAAGGCCCAAAATTCCTGCCCCGAGGTGTCTCCGCCCGTCTGGGCCACGCGAATGGGCGAATGGGGATCTTCTTTCCCGCGCTTCCGAGCCCACCAGCTTTGGATGTCCTTGTAGAGCATCCCCCGGTTGATAACACCTAGGCGGTAACGCTTCCCCAGATTTTCGACTTTAATAATTGGGTCCATCAGATTGTATCGCTGAAAGTTTTTTCCACATGGCGGAAAACGATAATTCCGACCACAAAGACCACCAGGCTGACGATGGCCCCAGAGACAAGCTGATAGACTTCCACGGTGCCAGCTCCAAGGAAAGCAAAGCGGAAGCTCTCAATCACCGGTACCATGGGGTTTAAAACCAAGAGCCAATGCCATTCCTTGGGATAGAGCGAAAGCGGGAAAAGTACACAGCTGGCGTACATCCAGAGTTGGACGAAAAAACTGAGCAACATCGCGAGATCGCGATAACGCGTCGTCAGCGAACTGACGATACAGCCAAAACCGATCCCCAACATGGCCATTTGCAGAAGGAGAAGCGGAAGAATCACGACTCGCCAACTCGTCTCAATCGGTGCGCCCTTCCAAGTAAAATAGGCCAGAACGGCGAGAAAAAGCCCAAACTGGATGGCGAAGGTAATCAAATTGGTGAGAGCATTCGCGATGGGGACCGTGAGGCGGGGAAAATACACTTTGCTGAAAATACCGGCGTTCCCGGAAAATGTTGCCGCACTCTTAGTGAGGCAGTCTGAGAAGTAACTCCAGGCGACCAGGCCACAAAGGTAGAAGAGAAAGGGCGGAATATTGTCGGTCGGCAGCTTGGCGATGTTTCCAAAGATGATCGTAAAGACTAAAGTTGAAAGAATCGGCTGAATCAGAAACCACAAGGGCCCGAGAATGGTCTGCTTGTAGATGGCGACGAAGTCGCGTTTGACGAAGAGATAGATGAGATCGCGGTAGCGCCAGAGTTCCGCCAAATTGAGATCGAGCAAGCCGCTCTTGGCGGTGACAACCCGATCCCATTCGGGGTTTTCAGCAGTTTCAGTGATGGGCATGGTGAGTGAAGAAAATTATGAGGTATGAATGATGAAGTATGAAGTAACGGATCGGGCGTAGCCCAAGCGGCTAGGCTTTCAAGTATGAATGATGAAGTAGGCTGTAACGGAGACGTATCGGGTTGATTCTTTTCCTTCCCCATCATCTGCGTACATCGGTGCTCATCGGCGGTTAACGTTTCTGTAGGATCCGGGATCAAACTTCAGCGGATGCACTGTCGCGGCAGCCAAGCTTCAACCAACGGTCAGGATTTCAAATTGATCGGATTTTGAACGCATGATCGAGGTCGGGCCGCCTGATCGGTTGCAGGACAGATAAAGGCCTCTCTATTCCAGATCGCCTTTGGATAATTCCACATCTTTGAGTACCTTGAGAAGCAAGCCTGCGCCGATCGTTTCGCCTGCATGTACCGGTACCACGGTATATCTTCCGTCAGGATGCTTGAGCGAATGATGACTTCCTCTGATGCGTACAATCACGAATCCGTGTTTCTTGAGAATACCGACCAACTCGTTCCCCTTCAGTCGAGGCAACCGAGGCATTCTCAGACACGAATACGCTGCAATCCAACGAAGCTGGGTGAAATGTAGCTGTCTTCCTGTTCTTCCAGACACAACTCAATCGCTTCACGAATGCGGCTCATTAGGGTATCTAGCGATTTTGCCTGGGTGTGACAGCCATGGAGCTCCGGGACAGATGCCACGAAATAGCCATCGGCATCTCGCTCGATGACCACGTTGAAATCTTGAGCCTCTCGCATAGTCGAATTATGGGTCGGTTACAACAGAAAGCAAATTTTTCTTTGCCTATGAGAGCATCGAGAGCGATGACGGCTTGATTTTTTCCAGCGAGGAACGGGCTTGCTCTGGGGAGAGAAACTGCCCGGCTCTGGCCTGGCTCCAACCTTCGTCGATTTTTCCGCTGGCGGAGGCCCTCCATTTTTCTTCCCGCCGCCGAAGCAACTGGAGCCCCTCCGCAACGACTTCTTCCTTGCTGGTAAAAGTACCGCTGTCCAACTGATTTTGGACGAATGATTCCAACGTGGCTGGCACGATCACGGTCATGGGTGCAATATGGAAGAGCCCCGCAATCAGATCAATTCAAAACCAGGCGCCGTCAATCGACGTCACTGCGATCGTGTAGCTGGCCATCTTCCCTTCCCCGTCGGCGTTCATCTGCGCCCATCGGCGGTTAACTCCTCTGCGAAATCAGGTTCAAGCTCTGGCAAATTCTTTGGCGACGAGGGCGCAACAGGCATCCTCGTTCAGCGCGGGATAATTTCTTCGGGCGACACGCAAACGGGCCTTCTTCGCCATCCGATACAGTCCCTGGGACACCTCCCATTTTTCACGGATGCTCATCTCACGGAATCGCTTGATTTGGAGAGGATGGAGGGGTTTAAGCTTCATGGGAACCTTCAGGAACAGAAAACCCTTCTTTTTCCGCACAGGCTACCAAGTTTTTATCCATGGTCAAAAACGGGAGTTTCTGAACTTCTGAATCCGCAAAAAGGACGGCGGCGGCAAGCTGCAAGGCGTCTCCGGCTCGCAGGGGATGCGTCATGAGTAAGCGACGCGAATGATGGCGAATTTCTGGCGACGGCAGCACCTCACAAGCGCGACCCAGGATCTGGCGCAAGATACTTTCCGCAGTTCTCACCTGCTCCCGCGACAGGCTCCCCTCCCGCTCTCGTCGTGCCAAGGCGGAAAGGCATTCGGTTTCCGTTCCCCACCACACGACCAGATTATCATCATGGTGCCAAAGCTTGGTCAGTCGCTCGGAGGCTTCTTCTCGAACCAACAGGCCCACAATGGCCGAACTGTCCCAAAACCTCATCGCCCTCCGCGCCTTTCCTCAATGATGGCACCGGCCAAGTCCACCTTACCTTGGATATCGAGAGGAGCTGGGAGGTCATTTTTCACGGCGGCTCCTTTCGGAGCAACCAACTGACCGCGCCTGGCTAACTCCTTGATTCGTGCTGACCATTTCCCCTCGGTCGCTGAGGCACGGTAAGGAGTAAGAACGGCGATCGGCTGGTCGCGATCCGAAATGATCACTTCCTCACCAAATTTCACTTGCTCCAGAAGACGGCTCAACTGACTTTTCGCCGTAGATATATTGGTCTGAATCATGAGACCAATATGGTCATGACGATCTGTTTGTCAAATTTCACCGGAGGCGTCCCATTCTTTTTGCAATCCTTGATCTGCAATTTGTTCCAATAAGAATCGGTCCCAATCTTTGGAAGGATTGACTGCCCTCATCCGGGCAATATCCCGGAGATGCTTTTCGCTCCCGCCTTCTCGATAAAAGATCAACTTCCAAAGCATCACGTATTCCGGGGGCGCCAGATAGATTGGCCCGGACTCCGTTTCTTCGATCCGCTTGTTTTGCCAGGCCCAAACAAGCGTTTCATCCCGGTTTCCCGGATAAAAATCCGCTTTGAGCCCTGTAGGAATATGGATGACGCTAAAGTGGCCCCGACATTCCCGAGATGCCTCTACCGCAAGGACATCTCCGGGTGGACAATAGTAATTTGGCTCTGAAAAATAGTCCGCAAAGTGGCCCACGTCCTTTGGAGAGATAAAGAGGGGAATATCCACATCCAGCGTTAATCGGGGTTCGCTGAAGTGCATCGCGGCGACTGACCCAGCAACGACGTATTGAATATTCGCCTCATGAAGAGGCCGCACGAACAATTCTAGAAGATTAGGTTCGGGATCGGGCAAATTCTTTGGCGACGAGGGCGCGACAGGCGTCCTCGCTCAGGTTGGGATAATTTCTTCGGGCGGCGCGCAAGCGGGCCTTCTTCGCCATCACGTAGAGCCCCTGAGACACCGCCCATTTCTCCTTAAAGGTCATCTCGCGAAAGCGTTGGATTTGGAGGGGATGGAGGGGTTCGAGTTTCATGGGACCCGTTTTTATGATGATTTCCGCGCAAGATCCTTACGACGGAGGATCCTTTCACTGCGCATGACATGAACGATGTAGATTTTAGATTCTGAGATCCGATAAAAGATCCGGCACGGTCTCTCTATAATCTGACGATAGACTTGATTTGGTCGGAGTTCCTTCGGGAGGGAGCCACTTTTTGGGTAAGTGGCAAGTTGCTCAACATGCAGGAAAACCTTCGCGACGAATTCGGACGCCGCGGCGGGATCATCCAAGGCGATATAATCGGCAATCGCCTCCAGATCGGAAAGAGCCGGCTCGGTCCAAATTAACTGAGCCACCGTTTCATGCGTTTCTTCGCCTCCTTGTGACCGACCACTCGTCCCTCTGTGATCGCCCGTTCGCCTCGCGCGATCCCCTCAAGAAGCGTTATGCGCTCTTCCATCCTCTCAAACAGGGAAACGTCGAGCAGATAGGCGGCCGGCCGGCCGTGTTGTGTAATTAAGACGGGCTCTTGATCGTCTGCCAAGCCGGCAAGAATTTCGGTGGCCTTGCGCTTCAAATTTGTGACGAGTTCCACCTTCATGGAGTGACACTAGAGTAGCACTTAAAATGACGCAAGAGACAAAAAGGCAAAGGTATTAGGTTCGCGCTTCATGGGAATCCGGCAGAAGTTTCAACCGCCTGCAACGAACGCCAAGCGACAGCCAGGCTTTCAAATGACGCCGATGAACGCCGATGGTTTTCAGATTGAACGAAACGTTTGTAGTCAAGGCGAGGCATTCCAAGGACCTCTCCTTTATCATTCATCATTCATCATTTTCTTCATGCGGGCATCGAGTCCATGCTCAAAGCTCACCAACTCGCGTCCCAGCGCATTGTAGTGGCCATAGGCATTGCCTGGAGTTGTTTGGAGAAAGCGGTAGAGCTTTCGTTCAGCTTCAGGAATGATCTTGGTGTCGGATTGGAGAAGGCCAGCGCGTCGAAGTCTTGGTGAGCTCATGCTGGCAAGACAGGCCGCCCGGGTCACCAGTGAATTTTCCAGATCGTGAATTCCTTGAAGTATTTCGTCGCGGCAAGGCAAACCTTCAAGAATGGGGTGAACACTCATGATTCCTCTTTTTCTGCACAAAAGGCATCGACCGAAGCACCGAAAGTGGAGGGCTCAATAGCCGGAAAGCGAAGGAGGAAGGGTTCAATTTGCTGAAACAGTCCCCGCAACTGGGTGAGCTCAATCTTCCCGGCCTTCCGCATGGCCCTCACATCGCCGAGGTCACGAGGGTGTCCGCGCTCGAGCTTGGCAAGCGCTTGGGAGTAAAAATCATACGTGTAAAAGTCGGTCACTCCGAAACGGGCGAGAAATGGACTGCGCTCCCGCCAACCGGGAAGCTCAGGAATAAACTGCTCCGGGCTTGCAAGTTCAATATTCACGTCAAGGGACTCCTTCAATTCGGCAATCGCTTCAAAAAAGCCCAAAACTTCCGGCTCGGCCTTGAGATCGATATCAATCGTTGTGTCCCGCCATCCTTCGAGAACGGCGGTGGCCCCACCCACAAGATAGATTTTGAGCGGAAAACGCAGCTTAGCTCCAAGAGTCCGCATCCACAGTTCCACTTTGGCTTTGGTGGCTTCAGAACGCATGGCCCGCCTCTCCCGTGCCTTGCGGACATGCTGCCGCCCTTGGTCGTTCGTGTAAAAACGAGACCTTTTCGGCTATTTTTATGATGTTTTTTCCCACTATTTTCGGGTTTCGGACGATTTTTCGTCCAAAAGGGAATTCTCCCGGTTTATCGAACCAGAAACTTCAATATCCAGGGCAGCATTTTTCGCCCTTTCTCCATCCAGTGTTTGAGGCGTTCGATTCGAGCATGAGCCACTTTTTGATCGGCTGCACTCATATCCTCGGACAGTTCTTCCATCCGAGTAATCCGATCCAGGGCCCGATCCATCCGGGGCTGCAATTCATCCTTGATGAAGACCGTGGCAAAATTGCTCAAATCCAAATCGGCCACGTAATGGTCTCGACGATCTCCCGGCACGTAACTCACTTTAACCGCCCCGAAGGACCGTAAAAGTCGTAATCCCTGGCTGGCCGCTCCGCCGCTGATCTGCAAACGCTGCATGAGGGCGTCCATCGCCAGCGGCTTCGGCGAGACAAAAAGCAACCCGTAAATCTCTCCCACAGATTTGGGCAGCCCGATCAACTTCAGAAAATTAATAAACATCTCAATCGCCTCGATCTCCAATTCCGAAAGGCGGGGAGTGGACGAAGAGTTTTCCGAACTTTTGATCGGCGCGGCCAACATAGAACGTCTTTTTGCCCTCATTCTTCATATGTTTCAAGAAAAAATGAAATATTTGAAGGACGAGATCCGGAAGATCTCTTTTTATCCGTGTCAATCGCCGCCATCCGTGGCTAAAATTGGGCCCTTAATGATCTCACTGACCATCCCTGTTTACAACGAGCGCGATTCGCTGGGACCCTTGTTCGACAAGGTCCTGGCCGTCATGGTCCGCCACGGAGAGCCGTGGGAGATCATCTTTGTTAATGATGGGAGCCACGACGGCAGCGCCGATTTCCTCAATGAGCTGGCCAGCAAACATCCCGAAGTGAAGGTGGTGCATTTTCGGCGAAACTTTGGTCAGACCGCCGCCATGATGGCTGGGTTTGATTTCGCGTCTGGCGACGTCATCATCCCCATGGATGGGGACGGGCAGAATGATCCCGAAGACATTCCCCGCATGCTGGCCACTTTGGAAGAAGGGTACGATGTGTGTTCGGGTTGGCGGAAAGACCGTCAGGACAATGCCTTGCAACGCAATTTCCCCAGCATCATGGCCAATAAACTCATTTCTGCAGTCTCCGGGGTGCGCTTGCATGATTTTGGCTGTTCGCTCAAAGCCTACCGGGCCGAAGTGATCAAAGGGGTACGGCTTTACGGGGAGATGCATCGTTTCCTCCCCATCTACGCCAAATGGCACGGCGCCCGCATCACGGAGATCCCGGTCAGCCATCACGCCCGCACTGCCGGCTCGTCCAAATATGGACTCGAACGCGTGGTCAAGGTCCTCATGGATCTCATCACGGTCAAATTTCTTGATAAATACATGCTCAAGCCCATGTATCTCTTCGGGTTTTGGGGGCTGATCTTTTTTGCGGCCTCCGGGCTTTTTACTCTCTGGACGTTCTACATGCGCTACGTGGAAAATTACTATTACAGCCAAACGCCACTCCCTATGATGGCGGTCTTTTCCTTCATGACCGGGATCCTCTGTGTCCTGATGGGCCTCCTGGCGGAAATGATCACCCGCACCTTCCACGAATCGCAAAATAAGGCCATCTACCTGGTCAAAGATCTCAAGAACTTGTGATGAAGTCGGGAGTCAGGAGTCGGAAGTCGGAAGTCATTTTCCGACGGGAAGCTCAGCTCCGACTCACGGTGCTGCCACTTCCGACTTCCCACCTCCCGCTTCCCACTTCGTCATGTGTGGCCTAGCCGGATTTTTGGGGGCGGGGAACCGCCAGGATTTGGAGCGGATGACCCAACGGATCGCGCATCGGGGACCCGATGCCGAAGGGTTTTTTGTCGATTCGACCGAAGGTCTTCATCTCGGTCACCGTCGTCTTTCGATCGTCGATCTAGCCGGCGGGGACCAACCGATGGCGACCGCCGATGGTCGGCAGGTCATTGTCTTTAACGGCGAAATTTACAACCAGCTCGAACTCCGGGCCGACTTGGTGTCCCGCGGCTGCGTCTTTCAAACCGACCACTCGGACACCGAGGTTCTCCTCCACGGTTACCGCGAATACGGCGAAGCCTTTGTCGAACGTCTCAATGGGATGTGGGCCTTTGCGCTCTGGGATGCGGCGAAGCGGCGGCTCTTCATCAGCCGGGATCGCTTTGGCAAAAAACCGCTTTATTGGTTTCACCGGCAGGGCGTCTTTGCTTTCGCCTCCGAACTGACCGCCTTGCTGGAACACCCCCAGGCTCCTCGCAGCGTCTCCCGGCAGGCGCTGCTCAAATTTTTTGCCTACGCCCTCATCCCCGCGCCCCACTCCATCGTGGACGGCATTTGGAAATTGCCCGCCGGCCACAACCTCATCCTCGAAGCCGGAGGCTCACCCGTGGTCAAACGCTACTGGCGCTATGAACTGGTCGAAGATGAGGCTCTGGCCCGTCGCTCGGAGGAGAGCTTGGCTGATGAACTGCGGGAACTCCTCGATCGTGCGGTTCAGCGCCGGTTGATGTCGGATGTGCCTCTGGGCGTTTTTCTCAGCGGGGGAATCGACTCGTCCGCGGTGGCGGCGTTCGCAGCCCGTCACGTCGGCGCGGAAAACCTCCACACCTTCAGCATCGGGTTCTCCGAGCCCACTTTTGACGAATCCTCCTACGCCCGCCGGGTGGCCGAACATTTGGGGACCAACCACGCCTGCGAAACCCTTGATCTCGACACCGCTTGCGAAGTCCTTCCCGAGATCTTCGACAAACTGGATGAACCTCAGGGCGACAACTCGCTCTTGCCGACTTGGCTCCTCAGCCGATTCACCCGCCGACACGTCACCGTGGCGCTCGGCGGAGATGGGGCCGACGAGCTTTTCGCTGGCTACGACACCTTTCGCGGACTCCACCAAGCCGAGACCTATGCCCGCTGGATGCCCCGCCCCCTCCACCACGCGATTCGGGCGCTGGCGGGACGGCTCCCGGTCTCGCATGCCAACCTCAGTTTTGATTTTAAAATGAAAAAAGGGCTCAGCGGCGTTTCCCATCCCGCTCCGCTTTGGAATCCGGCCTGGCTCGGCGCCCTGGCTCCCGACGAACTCGGCGATATTTTCAATCAACCGGTCGATGTCGAAGACGTCTATTCGGAAGCGATTGCGCTGTGGGACTCCTGTCCCCAGCCGGACCTCCTCCACCGCACGCTTCAGTTTTACACCGAAATTTACCTCCAGGATGGCATTCTCGCCAAGGTGGACCGCGCCAGCATGATGCATGGCCTCGAGGCCCGCAGCCCCTTCCTTGACATCGAAGTGGCTGACTTTGCCCGCCGCCTGCCCGGCCATTACAAACTCCGGCAGGGCACGACGAAATTTCTCCTCAAAAAAGCCCTCGAGCCCGTCCTGCCCGCCGACATTCTCCACCGGAGGAAAAAAGGCTTCGGCACCCCGGTCGGAGCCTGGTTTCGCAGTGGACGAATTGCCCCGAGCTCAACGACGCCCATCGTTCAGAAACGGTTGGCCAGCCACCGCGCCGGGCGCTCGGACGAACGCCTCTTTCTCTGGTGCCAATTGACTCTGGATGAGTGGCTCAAGCGGCGCAGTTTCTAATTCGTGACTTGTCCACCGGGACAAGTCTGTTGAAATGACAGGATGTCAAAACGGAAAGCTCCCGCCAGAAACCCTCTCCCCGATATGGAACGGATGATGAAGGAAGTACAACGTCTCATCGGCAGTCAGAATTTTTCCTCGATCGAGGAAACCAACGCTTTCTTGAATGAGCAACTGCAATCAGGATCCCTGGATCCCGGCAAACTTCCCGGCCCCGACGCGAATGCCTCGGCCCTCGACCGGGCCCAGGAAATGATCTGGGATGCCTGCGAGGCACCCACCCACAAGAAGGCGATCGCCCTGGCCAAGAAGGCGCTGAAGATCAGCAAAGATTGCGCCGATGCCTGGGTCTTCCTGGCAGAAAATGAGGCCGACAGCCACCAAGCGGCCCTTTTTCTTTATGAGCAGGGGATCCAAGCGGGAGAGCGCGCATTGGGACCGGAGGCCTTCGAGAGTTATCGCGGAGTATTTTGGGGTGCTCACGAAACCCGCCCCTATATGCGGGCTCGGGCCGGGCTGGGCAAAACGCTCTGGATGCTCGGACGTCACGAGGAGAGCGTGGCTCATTGGGAGGCGATGTTGGAATTGAATCCCCATGACAATCAGGGGATCCGCGAACTTCTCTTCGCCTCGTATTTGATGGAAGAAATGCTGCCCGAAGCCGCCGCCTTGCTGAAGAAATTCCCCAACGATGCCTCCTGCGATATGGTCTATGGCACCGTACTTTTGGAGTGGATGCGCGGAGATAAAGAAGCCAGCCGGACCGCGATGAAAAAAGCGCTCAAAGGCAATCCTCATGTGGTCGAATTTCTTCTCGGCCGCAAATCTCTCCCCAAGGACCCCCCGGATATGATCGCCTGGGGTGGCGAAAGCGAAGCCGCCGAACATGTCCGGGGCTGGTGTTCCCTCTGGGCGGAATATCCGGACGCAATCGCGGCCTTGGCCAAAGTCGCCAAGGTTCCCACTTCTTGAAAATTCTCCTTCTTTGCTACGAATATCCCCCCATGGGAGGAGGCGGCGGGCGAGTGGCCGCCCAGGTCGCCAGCGGCCTCGTCGAACGCGGACACACCATCCGCGTGCAAACCGCGGGGATGTCTCACCTCCCCGCCCGGGAGATGCGGGACGGCGTCGAAATCCTCCGCGCCCGCTCATTTCGAAAACGGGAAGACACCTGCTCTGTCCCGGAGATGGCGCTCTATCTCCTCACCAGTTTTTTCCCCGCTCTGCGCCTTGCTCATTCCTGGCGACCGGACGTGATCCACGCCCACTTTGCCGTGCCCACCGGAGCCCTTGCGTTTGCCATCTCCTGGCTCACCGGCATTCCCTATGTGCTCACCGCCCACCTCGGCGATGTGCCGGGAGGCGTGCCGGAACAAACCGCCGGGCTTTTCCGGTTGGTGAACCCCTTGGCTAGAATCTTGTGGAAGGGGGCCGCCCGCACGACGGCGGTGAGTTCCTTCGTCGCTGGTCTGGCCCGAAAAGCATACGCCCTGGATCCCATCATTATTCGCAATGGCGTGGTGCCCCCCGAAGGGAAAATTTCCCGTCCCCTTCCGGCGCCCATGGCCCCGCGCCTGGTTTTTGTCGGCCGCCTCAGCATCCAAAAAAATCCTCTTCTTGCCGTCCAAGCCATGGCCCAAGTTTCCGATTTGTCCTGGAGTCTGGACATCATCGGAGAAGGCCCGCTCGGCGATGCCCTCCGGGCCGAAATTACCCGCCTCGGGCTTGCTGATCGCGTGACCCTCCACGGTTGGCTGGAGGGCGGACAGGTCGCCGCCCTCATGGCCCGGGCGGACATTCTTCTGATGACTTCGCTCCACGAAGGTTTGCCTCTGGTTGGCGTCGAGGCCCTCCAGCACGGGTTGGCCATCCTCGGCAGCGCCATCGGCGGGATGCAGGATCTGGTCCAGGGGACAGCAGAACCCGCCAACGGCTTGCTCTGCGATCTCACCGTGGAAGCCTTTGTGGCCGGACTCCGCCGGATCCTTGGCGATCCCGCCCAGCTGGCCGCGATGCAAAATGCGTCGTTGCGGCTGGCAAAAAACTTCGAACTCTCGGCGGCCGTGGCCGCCTACGAAGAGGTGCTCAGAGAAGCCTCAGGCGGGGCTTGAAGCCATCGCCTGACCGGTATAACAATCGGTGCCATGGACAATGACACCATCTGGGCCGGACTCCGAAGGCCGGATGGCCTCCTCTATCGAATCCCTTCCTCTCCCACCGGAGTGGGACGCCTACCTCGGCAATTCTTCCAAATAAGCGCGGTAGCTGTTTTTTGGCAGCGCCGACACCATGTGGTCAAAGGCCGCCCGATCAATAAATCCCATATGCAGGGCCACTTCCTCCAGGCAGGCGATTTTCATCCCCTGACGGTGCTCCAGGATCGCAATATAATTGGACGCTTCCATCAGGCTCTCGGGCGTACCCGTGTCGAGCCACGCCACGCCGCGTCCCAGGGGTTCCACAAAAAGCTCTCCCCGCCGGAGGTATTCCCGGTTGACGTCGGTGATTTCCAGCTCCCCCCGGTCCGAAGGCCGCATGTCCCGGGCGATGGCGGTCACCTGACCATCATAGACATAGAGTCCCGGCACCGCATGATTGCTCTTTGGTGAAACCGGTTTTTCCTCGATGGAAACGGCCCGCCCCTCCCCATCGAACTCCACCACGCCATAGCGTTCGGGATCGCGGACCGGACAGGCAAAAATGGTCGCCCCCTCTTCCCGGGCCAAAGCCGCCCGAAAAGAATCCAAGCGGCCGTGAAAAATATTGTCTCCGAGAATAAGGACCGCCCCCTCCCCGGCCAAAAAATCCGCCCCCAGCCGGAACGCCTGGGCAATCCCTTCGGGCTTCGGTTGCTCGACATATTCAATCTTCAACCCCAATTGTGAACCATCCCCGAAAAGCGCCCGAATCACCGGCAGATCCTTCGGAGTGGAAACGACCAAAACCTCCCGGATCCCCCCAAGCATTAAAACCGAGAGCGGATAATAGATCATCGGCTTATCGTAAATCGGCAGTAATTGCTTGCAGACAATGCGGGTGAGCGGATCCAACCGCGACCCGGACCCTCCCGCCAATAAGATTCCTTTGCGACTCATAGATTTAACCAGAGAGTGCGAGCGGAAACGAAAGGTGTCAAGGGCCTCAAAAAGGCAACCCCTGATAGAAGGCAAAATGGGAGGCAAAATAGGGACAGCGTGTGGGAAAGAGTGACTCTTAAAGCTCGCTTGAGGGATCATTCCGCCCCGCTTGCGCTCGGCGTTGCCGCCGCCACCTTCCACCTTCCACCTTCCGCGTTTAGCTTTTCTCTTTCTCCCCAACCAGATCCGGCCGGAGGAAGAGTTCCTGTTTCCGGAGGACGCCCTGTGAGCGATAGTTTTCCTGCAGCCAGCGATAGGTCTCGGCTGCCCAGTTTTGAAACCGCGAGTCCTCGGTTTGGTTGATGGCCCGATTGTCTATCAGGACCGCCGCCGGTCGGAAGCGGGCAAACTCGGCCATGGTCTCCTCGTGAAAACGGGAAACATTATGGGCATTATCGACATAGAGATTGTACTCATAGGAAGGGCGATCGGTCATGAAGTTGATCGTCGGCGCGTAGGGGTAACAAACCACATAGTCGCCCGGCCGGGTATGCTTCTTGATCAAATCACACAACTGCTGCAACTCGTCTCGGGTCTGCCGCTTCAAATCGACCCGCACGCCGTTCTCCGCCACCAATTCATGGGTCCGCTTCCGCCTCGCCGCGATCGTGCCGGCCGAATCCTTGGGAAAGGAATGGTAGAAATAGAGTCCGCCATCCATCAGACACAACCCGGCCAGGGCCCATGCGGCCAGCCTGACCCAAAGCGCCCGATTCTTCGCCCTTCGCACCGCCACCCAGGACGCACATGCCATCGCCACCATGAATGGCACCATGAACTCGGAGAGATGCGGCGTATCCGGCCGAAAAAAGAAATACTGAGGGAACAGCGTTAAGGCCGATCCGGTCGCGATCAAGACCGTCAAGGACTCGCGCCGAAGGGGTTCGTCCGCCCGCACCAGGGCAAAGAGCAACAACACGCCCATGGGGAACACGATCGCCACTGCGACCACGATCGGCCCGTAAGTGATGAAAATAAAAGCCTGATCATAAAACGTGGAGGCTTTGGCCAAATCCTCGAGACCCTTCTTTTGCAAATAGTCCTCACTTTCGATGTCCCGTTGATCTTTCGCTTCCTCGGTAGGGACCGCCGTCGCCGGAAGTGATGCCCCGGAGTGAACTGAAGGTTCCGCGACCGCCGGATTTCCAACCGCACCCTTTGCCTGCAAGGCGGCCGCCTCCTGTTGCGCGAGGTAGCGGACCAAATTGATCCAGCCCGTGTATTGTCCGACAAATTCCTCCGTATAGCCACGCTGACGGGCATCGAGGTAAAATGGCGTATGGGTGGCAACAAAAAGCACCGCCGTAAGCCCCAGCGCCCCGAGCCCCGTCGCCGCGCGGCGACGGAAACTCCCCCGAACGCCCAGGGGATAAAGGACCAGAAGTCCAAGGGTGATGACGGTGAAAAAAGCCCCCACATCGATCCGGATCAAATACGTCAACCCCAACGCCCCACCCGCCGTGGCGATCCAGAGCCACCGCCGCCGCGTCGAGGGCTGTACAAACACATAGGCCTGCAACAAGGTGAGCATATTCAAAACCGCCAGAAACCCCATGTAGTTGCGAAACATCATTCCGGGAATGAGCACCGGCCCGAGGGCCGCCAAGGTCGCGTACCACCCGCTCCCCGTGACCCGACGAACGACCAAATACGCCATCACTCCGGTCAGAGTACAAAGCGCAAAAAAGAAGACCCGCAGGGCCACGTAGTTGGGTCCCGTCAATTCAAAGACCCAGGCCACCGGCCAAAACCACATCACATTGTATCCAAGGAACGTATCGGCCAATGGCCTCTGACCCTCCATCAGGCGCATGGCGATCACCGCCACGGTGCCGCCCTCACCCCCAAGATTCAGGCCCTTCCGCAGATAGGAACCATAATAAACGACGGCAAACAAAGCCACGAACCAGGCCCCGTGACGGACAAGAAATTCCTCCGCCCGTTGATCCGGCCGGTGCGCCTTCCACCATTCCAATATATTTTTCCAGTACATCTTATTTGCTCTTCCGGGCCAGCCGCATTAACCTGCGCGGGTCATGACCATCTCCGAGCAAGCCGCCGCACGCAAGTTTCCTCCGTTCAGCCTGACTGAACTCCTCCGGTCCACCTTCGCCCCCTCTGCGGGACAAAGGGTCTGTGTCCTCATCGATCTCGAAGATCCTCAAGACATCACGGACTTCAAGTTTCTTCAGGATCCCGCTCTCACCATCCAACACAACGCCGTCACCCACATTTATGAGGCCTTGAAAAACGGCACCTTGGCAGAGCTCGAACTTCAAGGGGGCGAAATCTTCGCCTATGCCATCACTGGCGGCAGCAACCTCGACCTGCCTGACCTTGCCATTGCCCTCGATGGCCGCGAACTCAGCCTCGAAAAGGAGATCTACCCTCATTACGACATCATCCTCTGCGTCTCCACCTATTCCGCCACCGCGCCACTAACCGCGCAGGCCAAAACCTTCGGCTTCCGCGGAGCCACCCTCCATGGCCTCAATCCCGTCATCCTCTCCTCCGGACTGTCAGTGAATTATGAAGACGTCAGCCGCGATGCGGAAAAAATGCGCCTCGGCATGACCAAATCTGACTGGGCAGAAATCGACTTCCGTCTCGACGACGCCTCCCACACCCTCCGCCTCGAACTCGGCCAGCAAGAGGCCCAGAAGAGTCATGGGCTCTGCCGCGGGTCCGAACCCGACGTGGCCAACCTCCCGGCCGGGGAAATTTATTATGTTCCCACCGGAGCCAGCGGCACATTCCCACTGAAATACGAAGATGGGACCCTTGGCCTGATGAAAGTCGCCGACGGCCGGATCCAAAAGGCCATCCTCCACTCTGGAAACGCGGAAACCATCCGCCTTCACAACGAAAAACTCGCCAGTGATCCCGTCACCGGCGAACTCGGCGAACTCGGCTTTGGCACCCAAATCCTCCCCGTTTCCGGCCGTGACATCCAGGATGAGAAAATCCGCGGCACCGTCCATGTGGCCACTGGCCGCAGCGACCATCTCGGAGGCCCCCTCACCCCGGACAAATTCTCCAACCACCAGAACGCGACCCACGACGATATCCTTTTCGCGCCCCACAAAACTCCCGAAATCCTCGTCACCCAGGTCCGCCTCCATCGCAACGGCGAGACCAAAATCATCATCGAAAACTTCCAGCCCTCTTCCTACGTCACCGACCTGATTGCCAGCTCCTGAGGGCCGCGTGCATGGTCCGGCGGTTGGCCGGACTTCGCCCGGTCCGTTGCGGCCTCGGCAGCTCGCCGAGGAACCACACTCGAGCCAAGCGGGCTCCCCGAAAATGACTCAATTTTGATCCGCTTGCCCTGCGATTCCGCCCATCCCCGCCTTTCACCCACCGGGCCAACCTGTTAAACTCAAAATTATGCCAAGTTTTCCCGAGCTTCTCAGCGCCTTTGTCCTTCTTTGGGCGGTGATTGATCCCATCGGCACTCTCCCTGTCTTCATTGCCTCGACCAAGAACCTCACTCCCGCCGAACGCCGGAAGGTGGCCCGTCTGGCCGCCCTCACCGCCGGAGGCATTCTCATTTTCTTTATCGTCGTCGGAGAAATCCTCCTCCGGGCCATGGGCGTCCCCCTCCTCGCTTTCCAAATTGCCGGGGGACTGATTCTTTTCCTCTTTGCCCTCACCATGGTTTTCGGGGAGAGCAAACCCGAGGGAGAACTCCACTCCATTCGCTCAGCAGAGGACGTCGCCATTTTTCCCCTGGCGACACCCTCGATTGCCTCGCCCGGCGCGATGATGGCGGTGGTTTTGTTAACCGAAAATTCCAGTCACTCGATCTTACAACAAGCGATCGTTGCCGTGCTGGCCATTCTCGTGGTCGGGATCGTTTACCTGCTCATGTTGGCTTCGGCTCCGATCTCGCGGGTGATTGGACCCGGAGGAGCCAGCATCGTCAGCCGGGTGATGGGATTGATTTTGGCCTCAATCGCAGCCTCCAATGTTCTCGAAGGCATCAAAGACTATTTTGCCTGATCCGGGAAGCGTACGCGGCTGACCGGGCCAGAGCCCTCCGCCGATTCCCGGACCGAGGAACTTTGTTGGAATCAAGTGGTTAAGGTGCTCCCCTTGGCCAGACATTTTGAGGCAGGCTCTGCTCCAGGTCCGGGATTTGATCTCGGGTGAAAGTCGGGCGGGAAATTCCGCTTTGAAGCTGCTGTTCGTAGTCCCTGAGAACTTTGAAAGCGACACCCGAGAGAGCTAAAATGGCCACGAGATTGATCCCCACCATGAGGGCCTGACTGAGATCACCCATTTGCCAGACCAACTCCACCTTGGCCACCGCCCCTAAATAGACCACTCCCAGAACGAGCACGCGAAATCCATAGAGAAGCTTCCGGTTCTTGACGAGGAAGTCCACATTGCCTTCCGCATAGGCGTAGTTTCCAATCACCGAGGAAAAAGCGAAAAAGAAGATCGCCACGGCGAGGAAATGTCGACTCCACGCTCCCAACTCGCCAGCCAGCGCTTCTTGAGTCAAACGCACTCCCTCCACCGTTTGGCCCGGCGTGAAGGCATCGGAAAGAAGAATCATAAAGGCCGTACACGAGCAAACAACGACCGTATCAAGAAAGACGCCAAACATTTGCAAAAAGCCTTGGGTCGCGGGGTGATCGGTATTGGCAACGGCGGCCGCGTTGGGCGCGGATCCCATTCCGGCCTCGTTGGAGAAGAGCCCCCGCCGCACCCCCATCATCATGCTTTGGGCGACCGAATACCCGACAAACCCGGCGGCGGCCGGACCAAATCCGAAGGCACTCTCGAAGATTAATCCGATGACACCGGGAACCGCAGCCCAATTTTTCACCAAAACAACCAGGGTGAGAATGAAATAGAATCCGGCCATAATCGGAACGAGAAACTCCGAAACCAAACCCACCTTGCGAATCCCGCCCCAGATGATAGGCACGGTCAGGGCGACCAGCGCGAGACCGACGCTCCAGGGAGGAATCCCATAGGTCTCGTGCATCACCGCAGCAATCGTATTACTCTGGATGGCATTGAAGACAAAGCCAAACGCGAGCAGGAGTGACAAGGCGAAGGCCATCGCCAGCCAGTGCTGACCAAGCCCGGTCCGGATGTAGTAAGCCGGTCCTCCGCGATAAGTCCCGTCCGGATGACGTTCCTTATAGACTTGGGCAAGGGTACATTCGACCAGAGAACTCGCCATTCCGAGAAGCGCAGTCACCCACATCCAAAAGACCGCTCCAGGACCGCCCAAGGAAATGGCGATGGCTACCCCGGCAATGTTACCCACGCCCACCCGGCTGGCCATCCCAGTGGTGAAGGCCTGAAATGGAGAAATATCACCGGGGCTGCGGTGGCGGAATCCAGCCAGCATCTCGTAAATTCCGCGGCCAAAGAGACGCACCTGGATGAATCGGGTGCGAATAGTGAAATAGAATCCCGCTCCCAGAAGGAAGTACACAAGGACATATCCCCAGGCGATCCCGTTGATAGCCCCCAGCCATTGATTCAAAGTTTCCATTGCTAAAAATTTCGGGGAGCGGACGCTCTCGCGCGTCTCATTATCGGCTCCTCCACCGAGAACGATTCAATAGTATTCGCTTAAATAGAAATCGTAAAAATAAGGCTGTTGGGGGCTCTTGATTAAAAAGTGGAGCCTAGCGGGATCGAACCGCTGACCTCCTCAATGCCATTGAGGCGCTCTACCAACTGAGCTAAGGCCCCGTGAAAGGGAGGGGAATTTTCGCCTGATGCCAAAATAAATCAAGCCCGAATGCACGAATTTTGCTCGGACGAAGGCAAAGAACATCTCGTTGATGAAAGCGATGGGAAGCACGGAAGCTATCGCTGCGGTTTATTCCTCCCATTCTTCCCATTTCTTCCCTTCCTCTGCGCCAAAAGTGGGCGGGAGGCGGACGATTGGAGAGATTGCCTCGAGAGTTTGCCTTGGCGGCTTCCTTCTGATTCGGTAGAGCTTTTCGCGCTCCATGCCAAAAGATACCTCGATCAAGAAAATCCTCCTCATCGGCTCCGGCCCCATCGTGATCGGGCAGGGGTGCGAATTTGACTACTCCGGCGTTCAGGCCTGCAAGGCCCTGGCCGAAGAAGGATATCAAGTCGTTCTCGTGAACTCCAACCCGGCCACAATCATGACCGATCCGGAATTCGCCGACCGCACCTACATCGAACCGATCACGCCCGAAGCGATTGAAAAAATTCTCGAGCGGGAGAAACCGGATGCCGTTCTCCCCACCCTCGGTGGACAAACCGCTCTCAATGCCGCCATGGCCCTGGTGGAAAACGGAGCCCTGGAGCGCCATGGGGCCCGGCTCATCGGCGCCCATGCCGAGGCGATTCGGAGGGGCGAGGATCGACAGATTTTCAAAAACATCATGCTGGAGATCGGGCTCGATGTGGCCACTTCCGAAGTCGCCCACACCCTCGAGGAAGCCCGCGACATCGCCGGCCGGATCGGCTCATTTCCGCTCGTCATTCGTCCCGCCTACACCTTGGGAGGAGCTGGCGGCGGCATCGCCTACAACCGAGACGAACTGGAAGAGATTGTTCGTCACGGGTTGGATCTTTCTCCCGTCAGCGAGGTTCTGGTCGAGGAGTCGCTTTTGGGTTGGAAGGAGTACGAAATGGAGGTCATCCGCGACCGGGCCGACAACTGCGTGGTCATTTGTTCGATCGAGAACCTTGACCCCATGGGGGTGCACACCGGCGATTCCATCACGGTGGCCCCGGTGCAGACGCTTTCGGACAAGGAATACCAGGCCATGCGCGACGCGAGCTTTGCCGTCATTCGTGCCATCGGGGTGGAAACCGGCGGATCGAATATCCAGTTCGCCGTCCACCCAAAAACCGGTCGAATGATTGTCATTGAGATGAATCCCCGCGTCTCGCGCAGTTCCGCCCTCGCCTCCAAGGCGACGGGGTTCCCCATCGCCAAGATCGCGGCGAAACTGGCCGTCGGCTACACCCTGGACGAACTCAAAAACGACATCACCCGCGAGACCCCGGCCTGCTTCGAGCCTTCAATCGATTATTGCGTGGTCAAAGTGCCGCGCTTCACCTTCGAAAAATTCCCCCAGGCCAACGCCACCCTCACCACCCAGATGAAGAGCGTGGGCGAGGCCATGGCCATTGGCCGCACCTTTAAGGAGGCTCTGCAAAAGGCCCTCCGGTCGCTTGAGACGGGCCGATCCGGCCTCGGCGCCGACGGCAAGGACAAACCCGTCCTCCTTCCCGATGGCTCCCCCGACATCGCCTTTCTCGAACAAAAACTCCGCGTCCCCGGTCACGACCGCATCTTCTTTCTCCGCCAAGCCCTCCTCGCCGGGCTGGACGAAGCCCGCATTCACGAACTTTCCGCCATCGACCCCTGGTTCCTGGCCAATATTCGTCAGATCGTGGACGAAGAACTCTCCATCCAAGAAGCCGGGCTCGCCGGGCTCAACGACCGCACCCGATTTCGCCGGGCAAAAAAATTCGGTTTCTCCGACCGCCAACTTGCGATCCTCACCGGCTCGGCCGAACCTGAGATCCGCACCTTGCGTCAATCGCTCGGCCTCATGCCCACCTACCGCCTCGTCGATACCTGCGCGGCGGAATTCGAGGCCTTCACGCCGTATTTTTATTCCACCTACGGCGACGAGGACGAATCCCGTCCCAGCCAGAAAAAGAAGGTCATGATTTTGGGCGGGGGCCCCAACCGAATCGGTCAGGGCATTGAATTCGACTATTGCTGTGTCCACGCGGCCTTTGCGCTCAAGGAACTCGGTTGGGAGACCATCATGGTCAATTCCAATCCCGAGACCGTCTCGACCGACTACGACACGAGCGACAAACTCTACTTCGAACCCCTCACGCTCGAAGATGTCCTCAACATCTACGAAAACGAAAAAGCCGACGCCATCATCGTGCAATTCGGAGGCCAAACACCGCTTAATCTTGCCGCCAGCCTTGCCGCCAATGGCTGCACGATTATTGGCACTCAGCCGGCCAGCATCGAACAGGCCGAAGACCGGAAATTCTTTTCCGCCATGCTCACCAAGCTCGGCTTGCGTCAGACCCAGGGGGGCACCGCCACCAACGAGGCGGAAGCCATCGCCGTAGCCGCAAAAGTTGGTTACCCCGTGTTGGTGCGTCCTTCCTTCGTCCTCGGAGGGCGGGCGATGCAAATCGTCCACAACGAAGTCGAACTCGACCACTACATGCGCACCGCGGTGGAAGCCAGTCCGGAGCGTCCCGTTCTCGTGGATCGCTTCCTCGAAGACGCCACCGAGGTGGATGTCGATTGCATCTCCGACGGCGAGACCTGCGTCATTGGCGGCGTGATGGAACACATCGAGCAAGCCGGCATTCACTCCGGCGACAGCGCCTGCGTCATCCCCAGCTTTTCTCTCAGCCCCGCCGTGCTCGAAGCGATCAAGGAAGCCACCAAGGCCATGGCGATGGAACTCCAGGTGCGCGGCCTCATGAATGTGCAGTTCGCGGTCAAAAACGAGGAAGCCTATGTCCTTGAGGTGAACCCCCGCGCCTCCCGCACCGTGCCCTTCGTCAGCAAGGCGATTGGCGTGCCTCTGGCCAAACTGGCCGCCAAGGTCATGGCCGGAGAGACCCTCAAGGATCTCGGCTTCACCGAGGAAATCATTCCCCCTCATTATTCGGTCAAGGAAGCGGTTTTCCCCTTCATCAAGTTCCCCGGAGTCGATATCACCCTGGGACCGGAAATGCGCTCCACCGGCGAAGTCATGGGGATCGACGCCGACCTCGGCCTCGCCTACGCCAAAGCGCAAATGTCCGCCCAGCCGCCTTTGCCGACCGAAGGCAATGTCTTCATCAGCGTGAAAGACAGTGACAAGGACGCCGTCGTGCCCCTGGCAAGAGAATTTGCCGACCTCGGGCTGAAGATCTTTGCCACCAGCGGCACCGCCGCCCTCTTCCAAAAAGCCGGCGTGCCCGTGGAGACGCTCTTCAAGCTCCAGGAAGGCCGGCCCAATGTCCTCGATCTGATCAAAAATGGCGAAATCCATCTCATCATCAATACGCCCAGTGGCCAGCAGCCGCGAAAGGATGAAGTCATCATCCGCAGCGCCGCCGTGGCCGCCCGGGTCGCCACTATGACCACTCTACGAGGAGCCCGCGCCAGCGCCGCCGCCATCCGCGCCCTCAAGGAATCCGGCTACGGAGTGAAGACGATTCAGGAATACCACTCCTGAACCCCGCCTATTTGCGGGCAATCACCAGCAGTCCGGCCACGATCAAGCCTCCGCCGAGGAGAATCCGTGAGGTGATCGGCTCTTTCAAAATCACCGCCGCCAGCATGATGGCCACCAGGATGCTCCCCTTGTCGACGAGGGCGATATTGGCCACCTCTCCGACCTTGAGCGCCTTGTAATAAAAAATCCACGACAACGAGGTCGTCACTGCCGAGACGCCCAGCCAAAGGAGGTTGTGGCCACTCAGGGTGCCGAATGCGTCTTTCGGAAGTACCACAAGGGCAAACGCCGTGATGAGGACAAACACAAAGACCGTTCGCACGGCTAGGCCCAGTTCCCCGGAAATTCCCGTCAGCCCCATTTTGGCCACCACGGAGGTCATCCCGGCAAAGACCATCGCCAGGAGCGCGTGGAGAAGCCAGGACTTCATCTTAGAACGGCGGTTGAGGGTTGAGGGTTGCGAGAGAGAAAGTTGGCATTTTATGAAGTCGCGGACTGACAAGCTCTTCGAGCAGGGCTGGAAAAATAACAATTTCCTTGAAAATCGCGACACATTTTCTGCCGTTGACTCCGGGCCTACGATTTCCATGATCGGCAACTCTTTGCCCATGATCGAAAAATATCTGCCCAAAATCACCCGGGAACTCGCCCTCCAGCCCCGCCAGGTCGCCGCCACCATCATCCTTCTCGAAGAAGGCGCGACCGTCCCCTTCATCGCTCGATACCGGAAAGAACGTACCGGCGAACTCGACGAAGTCCAAATCGCCGCCATCCGCGACCGCCTCGAACAATTGACCGAACTCGACAAACGCCGCGACGCCATTGTTTCCTCGCTGGTCGAACGCAAGTTGCTGACCGAGGAATTGCAGGCCAAAATCGAGGCCTCGGAATCCCTCACCACCCTGGAGGACATTTACCTCCCCTTTCGTCCCAAACGCCGGACCAAAGCCACCATCGCACGCGAAAAGGGCCTCGACCCCCTGGCCGAATTGCTCTGGCTCCAAGATCCCACCACCGACCCCGAAACCGCGGCGCAAGTCTATGCAGGCCGTGAGTACGAAATCGAAAATCAAAAATCAAAAATCGAAAATGCAACCGAAGCGATGGGCGGGGCGCGCGACATCTTGGCGGAACGGATCAATGACGATGCCGACGCCCGGCCAAAAATCCGCGACCTCTACCTCGCCAAGGGGAGATTGAAATCCAAGGTCGCCTTGGACAAAGAAGAAGAGGGCGCCAAATTCAAAGATTACTTTGCCTGGGAGGAAGCCGCTGCCACCGCGCCGTCCCACCGCATTCTCGCCATCCGGCGGGGCGAATCCGAAGGCTTCCTCTACTCGCGCCTCCAGCCGGACGAAAATGAAGCCCTCACTTTGCTGGAAAATCATTTTGTCAAAACCCACTCCCCCGCCGGCGAGCAAGTCCGCCTCGCAGTGCAAGATTCCTTCAAGCGCCTCCTGGGATTCTCGATGGAGGCCGAGGCCCGAATTTTCTACAAAAAGAAGGCCGACGCCGAAGCGATCCGGGTCTTTGCCGACAATCTGCGGGAACTCCTCCTCGCCCCGCCCCTGGGCCAAAAGGCGACCTTGGCCATTGACCCCGGTTTCCGCACCGGCTGCAAAGTCGTCGCCCTCGACCGTCAGGGGAAATTGCTCGAGCACGAAGTCGTTTATCCGGGAAAGTCCACCCGCGAACAAATCGAAGCCGCCGAGGTCCTCCACGCCCTGGTGAAAAAGCACAAGATTGAAGCCATCGCGATCGGGAACGGCACCGCTTCGCGCGAAACCGAAGCCTTTGTGAAAAAAATCCAACTCCCGCAGTCCATCCCAGTCGTGGTGGTGAACGAGTCTGGAGCCTCGATTTATTCGGCTTCGGAGGCCGCCCGAGAGGAATTTCCCACCCACGACCTCACCGTGCGCGGTTCGGTCTCCATCGGGCGCCGCCTCATGGATCCGTTGGCAGAATTGGTCAAACTCGATCCGAAATCCATCGGCGTCGGCCAATACCAACACGATGTCGATCAGGCCGCCCTCAAGCGCTCGCTCGACGATATCGTCGTTTCCTGCGTCAACAACGTCGGGGTGGAACTCAACACCGCCAGCAAACACCTTCTCAGCTATGTCTCTGGACTGAACGGCCGCACCGCCGCCAGCATCGTCGCCCACCGCGATACCAATGGCCCCTTCCAATCCCGGGAGGAACTCTTAAAGATTGCCGGCCTTGGACCCAAAGCCTTCGAACAAGCTGCCGGGTTCCTCCGCATCCGCGGCGGGGCCCACGCCCTCGACGCCAGCGCCGTCCATCCGGAACGCTACGAGTTGGTCGACCGGATGGCCCGTGACAATGGGGCCACCGTCAAGGACCTCCTCAAGGACCCCCTCCGACGCTCCCGCATCGACTTGAAAAAATACGTCACTGAGGAGGTTGGTCTTCCCACCCTGACGGATATCATTCAAGAGCTGGCCAAACCCGGCCGGGATCCCCGCCAGCAATTCGAGGCCTTTAGTTTCCAAGAAGGGGTGGAGAAAATGGAAGACCTCAAGCCAGGCATGAAGCTCCCCGGCCTCGTCACTAATGTGACCGCCTTTGGGGCCTTTGTGGATATCGGCGTCCACCAAGACGGCCTCGTCCACATCAGCCAACTCAGCGATCAATTTGTCGAGAACCCCAGCGATGTTGTCAAAGCCGGTCAAAAAGTCCTCGTCACCGTGACGGAAATCGACATGGCCCGAAAACGCATCGCCCTCTCGATGAAGAGCAGCCCAGAAATTGGCGCCGCCCGCAAACCCGGCGACCGTCGCGAAGGCACCGCCCGCGATGTCCAAAAACATTCAGGCCAACGCTCCAATAGCGGAGGCTTCGGCAATGTCGATTGGTTCACCGCCGCCCAGGGGAAAAAGCACTAGGGCGTCTTATTAACCGGAAACTGGGAAACTGAGCGGGTTGAAGACAACGATGGATTTGCCCGATGAACTGAGGCGCGAAGTGAAGTTGCGGGGCCGTGGCGCAGGGGCGGACTATAAGGGACCTCGTAACCGAGTATCTCAGTCAATGCGGAGGCATGAGCGAGAGGCAATCCCATGGGTTGCCCGTGAGTGGAGCGTCTCACTTTTCCGTTCTCGCGGAAAAAGGAGCGAATGATGCCGACGGGAGATCGTCGGTGGGGTCTGAATTTCAAGATGACTATATTTGAAACGAAAAAACCGCGCAAATCGCTCGATTTTTTTGATTTGGTTTTTTTCTTTAAAAGAAAGTGTGCATCCCAAAACCAGAACATTCCGTGAACCCGGAACTCCAAGCTTGAACAAGCCCGACCCGGATGATATTTTCCGACCTTAGACGCTTCAATTTATGAATTCAAAACTCTCCCTTGCCACTCTCGTTGTCGTTGGTTTGACCTTCGCCCAATCCACTCAGGCCGCACCCAGACCACAAAATGTGCTCTCGCCCGACGCCGCCCTAAAGCGCCTCGTCGACGGAAATGCCCGCTATGCTGCAGGCACCACCAAACGCCAAAGCTTTTCCGCCGAACGAGCCGCCCTCGCCCTCGGGCAAAACCCCTTCGCCGCCGTGCTCGGCTGCGCCGATTCCCGGGTCGCTCCGGAATTCGCCTTCGACACCGCGCGGGGCGACCTCTTCATTTGCCGGGTGGCAGGCAACTTCGCCGAGCCCAGCTCCATCGCTAGCCTGGAATTCGCCGTCGCCGTGTTGAAAACCCCGCTCATCTTGGTCCTCGGACATTCCAGCTGCGGAGCGGTCGATTCCACCATCAAGGCCGTCAATGACGGTGCGAAATTCCCCGGCCATATTCCCACTCTCGTCAAGGCCATCAGTCCGGCCGTCAAAAAAGCCAACAAGGAAAAAGGCAACCTTTTGGAAAATTCCACTGCTGAAAATGTCCGACTCAATGTCGAGAAACTAAAAGGGGCCTCCCCCATTCTCAAAGAAGCCGTCAAAGACGGTTCCTTGAAGATCGTCGGAGGGATCTACCACCTCGACACCGGCAAAGTTGTCCTCCTCGACTGAGGAGGCGGCAAAATCGCCTGAGAAGACGCCAAAAAATCCCACAAAGAGAACGCTTGCCATAGCCGTTGACTTGCGGCACTGTGCTCAGTTCCACTTTTTACCGACCTACTTTCCACGCCATGAGCATCATCATTGATAAAATCGAAAGCGAACAACTCAAAAAGGAACTTCCAAAATTCCGCATTGGCGACACCGTCAAGGTCCATACCCGCGTGGTCGAAGGCGACAAAGAGCGGATTCAGATTTACAGCGGCATCGTCATCGGCCGCAAAGGGGTTGGACTCAATGCCAATTTTACCGTTCGTCGGGTCAGCTACGGGGAGGGGGTCGAACGCGTTTTCCCTGAACATTCCCCGCGCATCGCCAATGTCGAAGTGGAGCGCAAAGGATCCGTTCGTCGCGCGAAACTCAATTATCTGCGGAACCGCAAGGGCAAATCCGCGACCATGGTGAAAGAACGCAACGAGCGTTCCTCGGCCAAAAAGTAGCCTTTCTTCGCATTTTCTCATGCCCTGTTCTTTCGAGCACGAACGTGCTCTCCAAGGACAGGGCATTTTTTTTGTGGCCGGCGTCGATGAAGCCGGACGGGGCCCACTGGCCGGGCCGGTGGTGGCCGCGGCGGTGATTTTTCCACCATCGAGCGACCTCCTGCCCGGACTCGACGATTCGAAAAAACTCACGGCCCGGCAAAGGAATCTCCTCTATGAATGCCTGACCCAGTCGCCCGGCGTCCTCTGGGCCGTTTCGATCCAGGAACCCGAGATCATCGATCGCATCAACATCCTTCAGGCGACCCATCGCGCCATGCGGGAAGCCACTCTGGCTTTGTCCCAGGCTCCTGGCCACGTTCTCATCGATGGACTTCCCGTCCCGAATTTTCCCCTTCCCCACACGGCCCTGGTGAAAGGCGACGGTCGCAGTCAATCCATCGCTGCCGCCAGCGTCATCGCCAAGGTCACCCGGGATCGCCTCATGGAAGAAATGGACGTCATTTATCCCCAATACGGATTTCGCCGGCACAAGGGCTACGGAACCGCCGCCCACCTCGCCGCTTTGCAGGAACATGGCCCCTGTCTCCATCATCGCCGGAGTTTTGCCCCTGTCGCGCAGGCGGTGCGGAGGTGGTAATCCCTCACAATTCTGTGTTCATCCAGGTGAACCGGGAATAAATTGGGAGCCCTTTGAGCATGCGCAGACCTAATTCCAACTCCAACTCGCCGGCGGCAGCACCCCATTCCATTGGGGATCACCAGGGGATCGTGGACGTCCGCCCCATCAATCAAGGCGAGCGGTAGAAATT
>Ga0105051_10001188_pt1 | contig 36061 bp, 31 predicted proteins | sample FRY02_FD_78383 | JGI IMG/M metagenome (GOLD analysis project Ga0105051, IMG submission 78383) | Freshwater microbial communities from Lake Fryxell liftoff mats and glacier meltwater in Antarctica - FRY-02 (megahit assembly) | ecosystem: Environmental > Aquatic > Freshwater > Ice > Glacier... | reverse complement strand
GTGGTGTAGTTTTCTTTTTTGAAAGACATCTTTTTTAGTTTAAAATGAGCTTTCGTATACGTAAAAAATGTAATTTTAGGTTATTAAAACACAATGCAGGCTAGCGAAGCTTTTGTTCAACAGTACCTACCCAAAAGGCGGAGTTTCGTGTTCCAAAGACAGTTTTCCCGATAAAAAATCGGGACAAGTTGTGGTTAATGGAAGTTTATTTTTCAGTATCCCCCCGACCAACTACACCTCCAAATTTCTAGGAAACAACTCGTGTGATTTATTGCAGGGATAGTCGGCGAGGACTTCGGGGACTTTGTTGAGCCATTTTTCGGGATTCACGTTGTTGAGTTTGCAGTTGGTGAAAAAGGTTAAAGAAACTTGGCTTTCTCAGGTATTGATTAACCAGTTTCATCCGTTACAAAACATGTAATGACGTTTTTTAATTTATTTTAGTTGCTTTAATGTTGCAATTTAATTAAATACAGTCGTTTGAGTGGCGGTATTTAATATAAAAAATTATCTTTACAGAGTAAAATAATTGTGCAAAGGTATGGAATACATAGATAGATCGTTGGAAACGCTCATAAAAGAATACCTTCAACCGAACAAAGTTGTTGTTATTCTTGGAGCAAGACGAGTCGGTAAGACCGAGTTAATCAAACATCTGCTTTCAGATTTCGATGAAAAAACCATGATACTGAACGGCGAGGACCAAGATGTACACCTCGCTTTACAGGATCGAAGTATCAGAAACTATAAACAGTTTTTGGGTAACACCAAGTTACTTGTGATTGACGAGGCACAAGCAATACCTGAAATAGGACTAAAACTTAAATTAATGGTCGATTCAATCGAGGGACTAAAGGTATTAGTTACAGGGTCTTCGGTATTTGATTTAAATAATCAACTTGGGGAGCCATTGGTTGGAAGGTCATACACCTTTAAGTTATTTCCACTTTCACATATGGAACTAGGAGCTAGAGAAAATTACTTGGACACCAAGGGGAATCTTAACAATCGTTTGATCTACGGAGGGTACCCAGAGCTGGTTCACCTCACCAGCAACGATAAAAAAGAGAGCTACCTTAAAGAACAAGTAAATTCATACTTACTAAAAGACATACTCGCATTTGAAGGAGTGCGTAAACAAGCAAAAATAGTATCACTTCTTCGCCTCATTGCGTTTCGTGTCGGGAGCGAAATTTCTATGGAAAGCATCGGCAAGGATCTGGATCTAAATAAAAGCACAGTTGATAGGTACCTTGACCTCTTATCTAAGGTCTTCGTCATTTATAACGTTCGAGGGTTCAGTCGTAATCTAGATAATGAAATCACAAAAAAGAGCAAATGGTACTTCTATGATAACGGCGTACGAAATGCACTGATTAATAACTTCAACCCAATGGAACTTCGAGATGATCAAGGTAAACTGTGGGAGAACTACATCATTTCTGAACGATTGAAATTCCAAGAGTACAGTAAATTACATGCAGCTAACTTTTTTTGGCGTACGCACACACAACAAGAAATAGATTGGATTGAAGATCGCGGAGGTCATCTTTACGCCTACGAATTCAAATGGGGCTCGAATAAAAAATCTAGGATACCCGCATTATGGAATAAAGCTTATCCAGATGCTTCATTTGAAACTGTTCATCCAAGCAACTACCTTCAGTTTATAACGCATCAGGAAGATCTTGACAAATCTTAAAGCCAAATTACGACGTTGAAGCTCGATAAAAGAATGTCTAATACGCATAAATACCTGTTTTCATAGGAGGTCATTAGTAAGTAAATATGTTATACCTGCTGGCTACAACGTCCAAATCAGTATGACTGAAACAGGTGATCTATTGGACAATGCTGTAGCAGAAAAGATTAATTGGATTTTAAAAGATGAATATTTAGACTGTTATAAGGTACATACTTTTCATCAGGCAAAAGAATTATTGGATGCTGTTATCCCTCTGTATAACAAAGAAAGACCTCATTTGAGCATTGGTAACTTAGTACCCGAGAAAGTGCATGCTAAAGAAATAAAGCCTGGGGAAAGCCTGTGGGAAAACTATTATCAGAAAAAGAAAATTGTAAACCAATTTTAGGATTATGAAGAAAAAATCACAATTAATGAATGTCCTCGCCGGACGGGCAGGTTTATTTGTAAAATTTGATAATAAACAAAAGTGTAAACTAATTTTAGGATTATATTTGAACTGTAAATCTATAACAGTATTTAAATAAAAAAGCGTAAACTTTTTTTAGGACGATACAAACTTTTTTAGGACGAGTCAACTAACAGTTATAAACGACATTAAAGTGCCGATATCAGCCGACAGCATCAACGTGGATTCTTATTTGGCTACCATTGTGAGTACAGCGGATTATTCTCCTTTTGGCGTGCAGTTGGATGAGAGGACGGTGAGTGCGGAGTCTCATAGGTATGGATTTTAATGGAATGGAACGCACAGATGAGATTTACGGTAGTGGAAATGCTTATACAGCAATGTTTTGGGAATATGATAGCAGATTAGGAAAAAGATGGAACACAGACCCAATTATAAAACCTTGGGAAAGTTCTTATACCTGTTTCTCAAATAATCCAATTCGTGTAATTGACCCAAATGGCGATGATGGCTATGTTGATGAAGATGGTAATTTTCTTGGAGATGATGGAGACAAAAAAAGTCACGAAACAAGAGTAATAAGCAATGAAGTTTGGGAATGTACCATTGGAAAAAATAAAGATGGCAAATTGAATAAAATTACCGCAGACATTAGAAAAACTTTGCAAACTAATGTAGGAACTGATAAAGATGGAAAAGTCACAGGAACGAGTAAATTACTAAATCAATATGCAAATGGGATAGGTATAAGTGATGAAACTTGGAAAACGCTTACAGATAATGGTGGAACTAAACTAACACCTTTTGTAACTAATGGAAGCAGCTCAACTGCTCACGAAGATTTTTACAAAATAGGGTTTAACTTTACAAATTTAAGCCACGATATTTGGAGATTAGGAAGTATTAAGTCCGGGAATAGTGGTTATAATTATAAATTTCAATCTACAGGAACTGGGGGCAAACAACCTTTATGAAAGTCACGGATGAGTGGATTAAAGCTACTAATTTTAAAGGGAAATGGTAAAAGGAATGAAAGATATATTGTTTTTACTTCTAATTGTAGTTTCTTCTTTTACTGTTGTAGCTCAGGAGCGAATAGAAGTTATATCACCCTGCGTTGATTCTATTCTTACTACAATACTAACTAAAGTTGTTTACAAGCCTTTAGATGTTGAAGCTAATGAAGGGATACATATTTATTTAGGAGATAGTATCATTGTTTTAAAACAAGAAAAGGTTATTGAGTGGCTCGAAGGTGTGAAAACAGACAGTTTAAAAGGTCAAGAGTTAAGAATTAATGAATCTGTTTATTATGTTTTTTATTCTGATGTTCTACCAGCTTCGGGTTTGGCAAATAATTTTACAATATGGCTAATTGTAGATGTGCAGTCGAATCTCTTTATTGATTTTAACAGCTTGTCGCAAAATCCTAAGTTGATATATTATAACCAGGAAACCAGTAAACTAAACTTTGTCCGCTTTACTTATGGAGAGCATTTTTTTTGGAAAAGAGATTGGGACAGTGTTGATTTTAAAATGGAGCTGAACGAAATTGATAATGGAGAAGTGAAACTTGTCAGTAATAAAAACTCTTGGTGTTCAGAAAATTGAATCTATTCAAAGTAATTATCAAACACGAGGCTCCCCCCGCTCGTGCGAGATTGTGCGGGTGTAACAAGCCCAACATACAACAACCCGTCAGGGACAATGAGTTCTCAAATGGATGCCAACAACAGTGATTTGGATGACCAAGGACAATTCATTGATGCCTCAATTTTTGAGGTCGAAAATGATAATAATTACAAATATGATGGAGAAGGCCGCTTAATTCAAGACCTTGCCGAAGGCATTGAGGAGATTATTTGGAGAGTTGATGGAAAAGTGAAAAAGATAATCTTTGAGGATATTGGTGTTGGGAGTAAAAACGACCTTGAATTCGACTACGATGCCTTTTGGCACATCGCTGATCGTCAATTCCCTTTTGAAAATTGGGACCAATTTACGGAAGGAAACTAATGTCGTTGGAGAAGTTATAATCGTTGTTTTCCATTAGTATTGATTTAATGCTCTTTTTAGATGTTTCTTAATGTCTTCAAGTAACCATTTTGGTTCAAGAACTTTCACCCTGTCGTGGTGCATTATTATTTGCTGCTTGAGCTCATAATTTGGAACAACATACAATTGAATTCTACATTCAGTGTCGTCATCTTTAATTACTTCTTGGGATTTATGCATGGGTAATCCCTTTACGTAATGTCCTTGGTTGGGGGTGAAAGAAAGCACAACTATTTGTTTGACATCTACTGAATAAACTACACCAATGGCATCTTCAAAGTTCTGCCGTGGTTTTATTTTTGGGTCAGGCGTAAATAGTTCATCTCTTAATTCAATGTCGGTGATTCGGTCTAAACCAAAGGTTCTTACCTCATTAATTCCAGACACTACACCAACAATGTACCATCTGTTTTGATATTCTTTCAGCAAGTAAGGCTTCACGCTATATTTTTTGCTTTTTTCAGATTGATAACTGAAGTGCTGAAATTTGATTTTCCTTTTTTCTTTAATTGCTTTGAGAAGCACCTTTAGGTGTTCAATTCCTTTGAGGCCACCACCTTTGTCAAAAGATATATAGTCCAGCGTTTCTTTACTGTCAGATAGGCTTTCTGTAAGTAATTCTGCTGTATTTACGATTTCCAGGAACCGAAGGAATGAATCAATATTGATGCTGTTTTCTTTATCGATGAAATATCCGTTCTTGATACGGTCAAAAGTAACCTCCATCCCGAATTCATTTCGAATAGCCTCGAAGTCTCTCTCTATGGTTCGTTTGGATAATGTGAATCCAAATTCATCCAGGTATTCCTGAATATCCTTAAATGATGGATACTGATTTCGATTGATTTTCTCGATAATCAGGGTATATCTACGTATGGTTCCTTGGCGTGACATGCTACAATTGTTTAAGTGTAAACTATTTCTCCGATGTCAAACATATTGGCGTAAGGATTTGAAAGAAAGGTGTGGACTTGCATTCAAAAACGGGAGACAAAGTTAAGCTATCCAGCTAAGGTCTGATTTTTATTTTGATTATTAAAGTCAGTTATTAATTTATTTTCTAGTGCACTGTGAATTCTATTTTTATTGTACCAACTTTCAATCCAGATAAAAATTGATTTCCCTATATTTCAAGCCGCCTCATTAATTTTATTAATTGCACGATTTTTAAGCTCACATACATTGTCGGGCTGGCATTCTTAGGATGAGCTTTATGTACTCAAACCTGTTTAAAGTACTATGAACAAAAACCTTTTGAGGCTTTTATTGCGATGGAAGCGCTAAAGTTTTAAATTTGTTCCAAGTATGTTTGGTCAATCCCATAATGAAGTTAATATTCACCCAAAGTTTCTGCAGAGAAGGGAGCGAGTATTTCTTTTGTTGGCAGGTTTGTTTTGGGGTTCTTTGGTGATGCTAAATATTTTAGGCACATCTCGTTTCATCAACTTGTCGTCTTGGATTGGATTATCACCAGATTCTGATATTCAGTTTGTTTTGGCCGTAGGTGTGTTGCCATATCCCATCACTTTTCTTTGCACGGATTTCATCTCTGAATTGTATGGAAGAAATCGCGCTAATTTTGTGGTTTGGATTGGTTTGATGTTGAATATTTGGGTCTTGTTTATTCTTTGGTTGGGAGGGGCATTAAATCCGCCAGAATTTATGTCGAACGGAATAAATGGTGTTAATGAACTTAAAGAAGTGCCACGGGAGTATGCATTCTATTACATCCGGAATCTGACTTTTGGGGCAACTATTGCATCTATGCTTGCCTATCTTTGTGCACAGTTTGTCGATGTTTACATTTTTCATTATTTGAAGGAGCTAACAAAAGGTAAAAAGCTATGGTTGCGCAACAACCTCTCCACTTTGACTAGCCAATTGGTTGACACATCTGCTGTAATTTTGATTACCTATTTGTACACGGATGCTTTACCGATTAACGCGCGAGAAGCCGTTTTCCCTCAATTGATGATGCTAATCGCAAGTGGTTATTTGTTTAAGGCTGCAATTGCTTTACTTGATACGATTCCGTTTGTTTATGGCACCTGTTTCTTGAAAAGGTATTTGGGTATGCAGGCAGAAAAGCACGTATAGTGCACAATTTAGAGTTGAGAATCAATTGACGCTTAGAATCAGTATAGTGATGTATGTAGCATAGCTTGCCAATAAAACGAGACCATGCCAGCGTTTAATTTTCTTCCAAAAGAATAGAATGACACCAACTATTATTGCAATTCCAAGCATCCAAAGCATATCAGGATTTATGATTTTTTGACTCACTTCAATAGGTTTTATTGCAGCAGTGAGTCCGATTACAGAAAGTATATTGAATATATTCGACCCTACGAGATTGCCTAACGAGATGTCTGTTTCCTTGCGTGCTGCAGCAATGATAGAGGCTGCAAGTTCTGGAATAGAAGTTCCAATGGCAATAATCGTTACTCCAATGATTCTTTCTTCTAATCCAAATTCTTCAGCCAGGTCAATCGCTCCCATAAGTAACCACTGGGCGCCAAAATAAAGCATTGCAAGTCCAGCTAAGTTGAGTAAAACGGATTTCCATAGTTGCGGTATTGGTTCATCGCTTACTTGAATTTGCTCTCTCTTTTTGGTTTTTTTTCGGCTGTTTCTGATGAGTAAATAGGTGAAAACACTTAGCGCGATAAACATAAAAATACCTTCAGCTCTTGATATATTACCATTGAGAGCAAAACCGAAGAAAATTATTGATGCTGCAAACATCACCGGCCAATCGATATTTCTTGAGTTTTTATCAATAGGTAATGGAAGAATAAGAACAATTATTCCAAGAACTAGAGAGATATTTGCAATATTTGAACCAATGACATTGCCTAAAGCGATTTCTGGAGAACCCAAATAGGCGGCTTTTAAACTCACCATAAGCTCTGGCGCAGATGTACCAAAAGCAACAACTGTCATACCAATTACTAGAGGAGAAAGCTTCAATCTTTTTGCAATTCCTGATGCACCTTGAACTAATGTGTTTCCGCCAAAGATAAGAACGACAAGTCCTATAAGAATTAACAAATAACTCATGCCTTGTCTTTATTGTGTGGGTTTGAATTTTCTTCTTTTTTCACTTCCGTAGCTGAATTTATGTGGTTTTCAAGGTTTTGCTTTGTTTGTATCACCTCAGTTTCGATTTGATCAAGGAGACGTTTAGGTTCTTTTTCGATATTTTGAATGACTTGCTGGACTTGGTCGCCCAATTGCAGGTCAGATTTAATGTTGTTGCTTGTTGTTTGAATTTCGCGTTTAATTTCGTCAGAGGCATGTTGAATTTCGCGCATCCCTTTTCCTAAAGTTTTTGCCAAACCGGGAATACTCTTTGAGCCAAAGAACATGAGCACAAAGACAAGAATCAATATGATTTCCATCCCACCCACGTTATTTATAAATATCATTTGCATTTAGAGTACAAATGTAATGAGAATTCAAGTTACTCATTCATTTAATGTGTTGCCAAAGCAGTTAATAATAGAATTATGTTGTTATTTTTCGGATTGTTTCTTCGTAAAACAAAATTCAGCCATTTTGATAAAAATTTAGTTCGTTCTATTTAGGTGGTTTGAGATATTCCTTGTTTTCATTAAATAAACCTGATTGCGCATGCGCCTGAATGAAAAAGAATATTTTGTCGTTTGGACTTATTCAACTTTTGATTGATTTTTTGACAAGATTCATTGCCTACTCTAAATTATTTATTTGAAAATCAAATGCTTATTTTTATAGATAGGGCATTTGAGCTATGAGCTAAGGTGAAATGTTAAAAAAAATATAAAATTGTAAAACCCAGATAAATTGACTAACTTTGTCAAGATATATTTTGTCAATTATGAAAAACAAGAACTTAAATTTCGGTCAATTACTTAAAGCAACAAGAGAAAGCAGGGGTGTCAATCAAAACACTTTGGCCTTATCCACTGCCATTGACGCTGCGGTGTTGAGCAAAATTGAGCGCGGTGATCGATTTGCAACCCGCAAACAAGTCATCATGTTGGCTACAATTTTAGAAGCACCAATCAATTTATTTTTATCTACATGGTTAGGTGAAAAAATCTACAAACAGTTGGAAGACGAAGATTTTGGATTTGACGCCTTAAAAGTTGCAGAAAAAGCATTTGAATATCGCACAGCTAAAACTAACCGCTCTTCTGCTGAAATGCCTGCAGACTTAAAAACACGACTGAATCACATAGATGAATTGAAGCAACGGTGGTTATCGAATAAACCTTTAAACATTACTCAGCTTCGCAAATTGGATGAATTTTTTAAAATTAACTACACATTCGAAAGCAACCGCATCGAAGGTAATACTCTAACCATGCAAGAAACACATCTTGTAGTTAATGAAGGTATTACGATTGGAGGAAAGTCAATGCGCGAGCATTTGGAGGCCATCAACCATGCGGAGGCCATAGACTTTGTCAAGGATATTGTGCTAAGAAAAGTTGATTTTAATGAGCGGATGCTCAAAGAGGTTCACCATCTCATTCTCAAAGGGATTGATCGTGATAATGCTGGACGTTACCGAAATGTTCCTGTCAGAATTGGTGGTTCAGAGTTTGTGCCTGCTCAGCCATATCTGGTTCCAAAACTTATGGAAGATGTTTTTGTCTTTTTCGAAGAAAACAAAAAGACGCTACACCCAGTTGTTCTTGCGGCTGAAATGCACGAGCGCATTGTCACCATTCACCCTTTTATAGATGGAAATGGTCGTACTTCACGTTTAATCATGAACCTAATTTTGTTGTCTAATGGATATACCATTGCTAATTTGAAAGGTGACTATGACTCAAGAATGCGCTACTATTCTGCGCTACAAAAGGCACAAGTAGGTAATGACAAAAGCGAATTCATCAATTTGATTGCTGAACGTACTCATCATTCCATACAAGAACATATAAATATGTGCTGAAAGGGAGGCGTTTAAATGCGCTTCCCTATTTTTAACACTCTGTTGGTGTTTATGGTATCAATTCTTTTGCATTAATCGAGTTTTTTCAAGAGCTTATTTTACCCAATCAACCCCTTTTCTCAACCAATTTAAGGTTTCCAATTCCTTCTTGTTGTGCTCCCGACTATAAATCCAAGATGCATTTTCGGGCAACGACATCAGTATTGATTCAGTTCTTCCGTTGGTTTTTAGACCAAAAGTTGTCCCTCTATCATAAACCAAATTGAATTCTACATATCGACCTCTGCGATAGTTACGCCAATTCACATCCTCTTGGACGAAATCTTGGTGGCGAAAAGCTTGGGCTTGATGTGCGTAGGCAATAGGAAACAGGTGCCCTAGTGCGATGGAAAAATCCAAAAGATTTTGCTTCGACAACTGCTCATCTGCTTTGAGGTGATCGTAAAAAATACCTCCGATGCCGCGTGTTTCATCGCGATGAGGTATGAAGAAGTAATCATCAGCCCAATTCTTGAAACGTGGATATAGCGTAGCATGGAATTGATCACAAACATCTTTCAAGGCTTGATGAAATGCTGCCGCATATTCTGGAACAACATAATGCGGGGTTAGGTCGATTCCTCCTCCAAACCAATATTCTCCCGTGTTCAATTCAAAATAACGAACATTCATGTGAATGATTGGCACGTGAGGGTTCTTAGGATGTAGAACGATAGAAACACCAGTTGCATAAAAATCGTCTCCATTCAAATTCAACTGTTTGCGCATTAAATCAGTTACAGTTCCCTGTACCTCACTAAAATTTACACCACCTTTTTCAATTAAATCGCCGTGAGATAACACCCTTGTTCTTCCACCACCGCCTTCGTTGCGAATCCATAAGTCTTCAATGAATTTTTGTTGACCATCTAAGGCTTCAAGACTCGAACAAATGTGGTCTTGTAAATCTTGAAATTTCAATGCGATTTCTTTTCTATTGCACACGATTGAGCTCTATTAATGCATTTTCTTCATAGCGCAAAATATAAACCGTTCGGTTTTCCATCCCATGGCCTTCACCAGTTGTTTCATAGTTAAAATGGTTGATTACGGCATTGTATCCCAAAACATTTTTCATAAAGAAATTACGGATAAAAAAATGGGTAGCATCGTAACCTTGAACGGTTAGTCGTTCTGGCTCGGCAAGAAAACGCGATCTATATTGTCTGGCGAAATTGTTAAACCCTTCTGATGCAGTAATCATTGATGTGGCGGATGCATAGTGAAAATTGACAATAGATTTATGCTCTCGAGATATGTCTTTCCACTCTTCCCATTCGCGCATTCCATATAAAACAATATTTGGGTTATTGCCGTCACTATTTCTCAATTGGAAACTTAGAAAAGACTTCATAAAGTCCAATACATGGCTCTTGTTTTTAGAAGGCATGATAAAAATATTTCTCATACCTTTTACGAAAGCATTTTGCAATCCACTTTTCCCCGAAATTTCTTTAACTGTTTGACGGTAAGCACCAGCACCTAACAAGGAATTGATTTTATTTTTCAGTGTTTCATAATTCTGTTCATCTTCAGCTAGACCAGACTTTATCAATATTATGTTGTCTTTGGCGTGTCGTTTTACTAAATGCTCTGCCATACCCTCCATAATTCGTTGATCCGTGGGAATTGCCATATATACATAGGGGTTCATTTTTAATAGGATGGGAGACATAGGTGTAGGCAAAAGTAATGGCACACGATTCAGTTTTGCCCAATTCGCTACAAGTTGAGCAGGGGAATGAAACAAAGGTCCAATAATTAAGTCCCATTCGCTTTCGTTCATTTGTTGTAAAATGGAAATGGTAGTTGTTGAGTCTGAGCGCGTGTCAAATAAGGTGACTTGTGCGTTCAATCCCATTTTTCCTAGAGTATCAAGAGCCATTTTTACGCCAGCATAGAATTGCGTCGCAGCGCGTGTTTTTCCATTTGAACGTGTAGATTTACCGTATTCTATAGGCAGCAAAATGGCTATTCTAAGTTGTGGTCTTTGTTGAAACAGAAATTCGTTATCAACAGGTTGAATCGGTGTCTGTATTACAATTCCTGGAGTTTGTGGCGGTACTGCACGTATTGGTACTTGGTCGATGGTCTCTTTTTTAAGTGGAATCTTCAATACATCACCTTCTCTGATACTTTGAGATTTCAGATTGTTCACCTCCATGAGTGTTTCTACTGGAACCATGAATCTCTTGGAAATTGAGTACAAAGTCTCCCCCTTCATCACCGTGTGTTGAACCAATGAATCTTTGAATATAACTACCGTAGATGGTGCTCTCGGAGGCTCAGGGTTGACAATTGGATTTTGATTAGCATTGGGAGTGCTGGACTGAACTGTTCCCTTCGAAATCAGTAAAACTTGGCCGATTGACAATCCATTTTTGGCATCTGGGTTAAGTTCTAAAAGTTGCTCAGAACTGATGTTATATTTTCTTGCTATACCATAAGCTGTCTCACCTGCGGCCACAACGTGCATCACATTTTCAACCACATGAGTTCCAGGTTGAGCTTGATTATTGTTTGTGTTTATAGGTGCGGCAATCGAAGATCCAACGGGAATGTAAATAATTTGACCAGCTTGTAAGCCGTTGGCTACTCCGGGGTTGTTTCCAATGATTACTTCAGCAGATACTTTGTATAGATTTTGAATACCCCAAAGTGTATTTCCCTGAACCACTTCATGGACATAAAATGTACTTCCATTGCGGATTTCTGTTTTAGCATTTTCGGGTTGTGCAATCACGAGACCAGTAATGGTCATCATGATTAGCACCATGATTAAATTCTTTATCTTCATCTTCTACATATATTTATTTCACGCAGCATTTTACAATTACCGTGCTAAACTTATTCCCACTCAATTGTAGCTGGTGGTTTCGAACTGATATCATAAGTTACACGGTTGATGCCACGCACCTGATTGATAATTTTATTCGATACTTTGGCCAAAAAATCGTAAGGCAAATGACACCAATCTGCGGTCATGCCATCAGTGGAAGAAACCGCACGAAGCGCAACAGCATTTTCGTAAGTTCGCTCATCGCCCATAACACCAACGGACTGAACAGGAAGCAAAATTACACCTGCCTGCCACACGTCGTTGTATAAATCATCTGATTTTAATTCATTGATAAAAATGGCATCAACTTCTTGCAAAATGCGCACTTTTTCAGCGGTCACTTCTCCTAATATTCGGATACCCAAACCAGGGCCAGGGAAAGGATGGCGATTTAATATTTTGTTATCGATTTGTAAGGCACGACCTACACGACGCACTTCGTCTTTAAACAACAAGCGCAGGGGTTCAACTACCTGCAATTTCATGTAGTCTGGCAAGCCTCCAACGTTGTGGTGCGATTTAATTGTCGCCGATGGACCGCCGTTCACCGAAACAGACTCAATTACATCTGGATATATTGTGCCTTGTCCCAACCATTTTGCATCATCAATCAATTTTGATTCTTCATCAAAAACATCAATAAATACTTTGCCAATGGCTTTTCGTTTCAATTCTGGATCAGTTAGCCCATTTAATTCTAAATAAAATCTTTCGGAAGCATTCACGCCTTTCACGTTCAAGCCCATATCTTTGTATGATTCTAAAACTTGTTCAAATTCATTTTTGCGCAAAAGGCCGTTGTCTACGAAAATGCAATGTAGGTTTTTGCCAATGGCTTTGTGGAGCAACATCGCTGCTACTGATGAATCGACACCTCCAGAGAGACCTAATATTACTTTGTCGCTACCTATTTTGTTTTTCAATTCTTCAACAGTTGATTCGATAAAAGAATCTGGTGTCCAGTTCATTTGGCAACCACAAACATCGGAGATAAAATTCCGTAACAATTGCGTCCCATCCAAAGAATGATAAACTTCAGGGTGGAATTGAACGCCAAAAGTTTGTTCACCTGCAATTTGATAAGCTGCCACTTTTACGTCGTTAGTACTAGCTATGATTTCAAAATTCTCTGGAATTTCAGTAATTGTGTCTCCGTGTGACATCCAAACTTGCGAACCAGTTGGAATGTTTTGCGTCAATACGTTGGTTTGGTGAACCATAGATAAATTGGCTCGACCATATTCGCGAACTTGCGATGGAGCAACGGTTCCTCCACTGCTTTGCGCCAAATACTGCGCACCATAACACACACCCAATAAAGGTATTTTTTCACGAAAAACACTCAAATCTGGGTTTGGTGATTTGGGGTCGCGAACAGAGAAAGGCGAGCCCGATAAAATAACGCCTTTCACATTGTCGCCAATTTCAGGATATTTGTTCCAAGGATATATTTCGCAATATACGTTTAACTCGCGTAAACGTCTAGCGATCAGCTGCGTGTATTGAGAGCCGAAGTCTAAGATTAAGATCATTTCCAACATGATGCAAAAGTACGAAGAGAATTGGAGTTGATGGAAATTTGGAGGGTCTGTTTTTAAGAAAGTTTGAACAATATGATTAGATATCCGTTTCTACCGTTTCATTTTCCCTCGAATTCTCGACTTTTCAAATTCGCCTCGAAAGCGAACGGGTTTCAAATAAGAAAAATTCCTTAAATTATTGGCCCATATGTGACTACCCAAACCAAAGCGCCTTTACTTCCTCACTAATGGTTATTTTTTATTTAAAACGATTATTTAGTTTTGATATAATATGCATCTGACTGTAAGAAAGTTCCATCAATCTTACTTTGAGACACATTTTCCATTCCAATTAATGTAAACCCACGAGCTTCTAGGAATTTGTTTAAATCGCTGAACATTACGCAGCCTTTGTATGTTTCGGAAAAATTAATTTCACAAAAAATCAAATCAACATGATTTAGGGTTTCTTGAGATCCTTCAAGCACAATTTTCTCAGCACCTTGAACATCAAGTTTCATGAGTACTTTTTTGTTTTCAAGAGGGATGTTTTTTGCATAATCGTCTAAACGAATAGCTTTTACTTTAAGCGCTGTGTTTTTTGCTGTGTGAGGATAAGCTTCTTTATGAATATCGGTCATTTCCAACATAGAGCTTGAACCTGTATTATTGTCGCATAAATAAAATTCGATTTCTCCTTCTTTGTCTGATAATGCAGTGTGTACAGGATGAAAATTAGTTAAATGTGCACATCGAAAAGTTAATTTTTCGAAGGAATCTGGCAAAGCCTCAAAACTATGCATTTCTGCATTTGGATAAATGTCTTTTATTTTTCTAGCAAATCCGCCATCACTAGCTCCAATATCGAAAATAAAATCAATTTTCAAACTCTTAAGCCACTTCTTTTTTGCAAGTCCAAGTATCGCAATTTCTCTATCAATTGGTTAATAACCAAGACGTCTAAATCCCGAACGCATTATTCTTTTTATCATATTCTAATTGTATTTGTATTTTTTAGATTGCCGCTTTATTCCCTGATTTAACATGTCTTTTAATATCACTCCAGGCTTAATGAGCAATTATAACCCCAAACTTCCCCATATATCGTTGGTGTCTAGAACGGTGTATTTCCCTTCTGCAATTTGCTTTTCGGCCTTTTTTATTTTCTTCACGAATTCTGGATTGTAAGAACTTTTTTCTTCTACTACTTCTACTTCCATACTTTGAGCTACAAACTGCTTTAAAAAATTCTAAAACAGCTTGTCCAGCTTTCGAACGTTCATTGATTTATAAAGTTATTGTTGCCATTTGAGAAATTTTTTGCCAAAAAAAATAATAATTCATTTCCTCTTATTAAATTTGAGATTGGTACTGCACTATAATCTCAAATTACTCAATCTCAAATTTTTTAATCTTTTCTCACTCCACCACCAATTTCTCCACCCAAATTTTTCCATCCAAAGATTCCAAATGAACCCAATAAACGCCAGCGCTCAAATGATCAGTGTCCATGTGTAAAGCGGCATTTTGGTCTTGCAAACGTCCTTGAAGATCATAGATTCGTATGGATTTGATGTGTGTCTTGTACGGCAGTTCACGCCTCGGCACAAATGTTAAAAAGGTGGATTTGTTGGATGAAAATCCCGAGAAAATTTTATCTTTGACTTTCGGACACAAACTTTACGAACTTCTCTCTTTCAGACCTTTAAAAAACAATTATTCACTGAAAAAATGAGTAATCAGCTTGGGAATATTTTAACAGTTATAAACGATATCAAAGTGCCGATATCAGCCGACAGCATTAACGTGGATGGCTATTTGGCTACGATCGTGAGTACAGCGGATTATTCTCCTTTTGGCGTGCAGTTGGATGAGAGGACGGTCTCCTCAGAATCGTATAGATATGGGTTCCAAGGTCAAGAAAAGGATGATGAGGTTAAGGGAAGCGGAAATCACTACACAGCCACGTTCTGGGAAATGGACCCACGGCTTGGGAGACGTTGGAACAGGGATCCGAAACCGAATCCATCCATAAGCGAATATGCGGTATTTAATAATAATCCGATTTTCTTTACGGATGTTTTAGGAGATACTGTTAAAGGAGATTTAAAATCATATAATCAAGTAAAATCATACGTCAATAATCAGATTAGCCGTTTTAACAGTCAAATTGCAAATACGAATACCAAGATAACTGACCGCACAGCAGCTGGGAAAAGCACGGCAAGATTAGAAAAGAAACTCGGCAGGTTAGAGAGTTCAAAAGGGGCGTATCAGGGAATACTTGATGAGTACACAGCTTTAGAGAACTCAACACAAGTTTATAATATAGTCAGTGGTGCAGGTGTTCCCGTAGGGGCAGGGGGTGAAACCCGATTTAATAGTGCAACGGGGTATGTAGATGTAGTGGTTGGTGGTCAACTTCTATTATTGGAAGCCTTACCCCATGAATTAAAGCATGCGTATCAATTTGAAACCAGAAAAATCTCATTGGGTTACTCTGGTGGTGGTGGAAGTCTTTATGATTTACAAGATGAAGTTGAAGCCTATCAGAGAAGTCAAATGTTCGGTTTTTACATTGGTGCGAATATTACTGGTTCATGGGTTACCACAAATAAAGGATATGGCACTCTTGGGAAAACTCAACTAACCATGTCAACCCCTGTGATGACTGGTGCAACGGTAACGTATGGGGATCAGATAAAGGCAGGAATTTATAGTTCAGGTAAGGCAGGAAAACCACCATTCCAAGTAGTAAAAGACTGGCAGATATGGTATAATCAAGGAACATCAGGGCAACCATTCACTAAATAGAATCTTGGCATGAAAAAATTAATTATTTTTCTACTGCCGTTATTATTGATTGGTTGCTTTATCGGAAAGCAAGTCATGGAAGGTACGTACGAATATAAAGGCATTTATGGCGTTGGTTACGAAATGGAGCTGCATCCAAATGGCACATTTACATATAACTGGCAGAATGGCTTAAATAAAGGAACTACAATTGGAACTTGGATAAAAGAAGATAGCTACCTTGTTTTAAATGGAGGTAGCAAACCTCCAGAACGTAATATAGTTGTTCAGGAAAGTTTGCAGCCAAGCCAAGACAGTATTTATATTGAAGTAACAAACTTTGAAGGTGATCCACTTGGGTTAGCTAATATTACAATAAATGGTACTCATCCTGTAGTTGCAGACGTGGAAGGTAAGGCAGTTATAGAAAATATGAAGATAGAAAAAATCAAGGTCAACTATCTGGCTTGCGATATACCTGAATATCAAGTGAAGAATACTTCTACAAAACACTTCATAATTAAGGTTTATACAGAATTAAGTCCAAGCATCTACTTTGAAAACACAAAAGCTCAGATAAAGGGTAAAAAATTAATTATACCGGGTAATCCGTTGACAGAAGAAATCACCCTGACACATTGCCATTTGTCAAATAAATAAGAACGTCCAGCTTGATCATTTTTAATGGCAAGCATTTTATTCAGCCATTTGCAATGGCTTTAAGGTAATTGTTGCTATAAAAAAAAATAAATATGAAGAAGCCCCGAACTTTCAGAGCTTCTTTTTTGCCCTTTTTGTTCGTTTTTCTCTTTCCTGCCCCTTTAAACCCAAAAAAGTTTTCCATAATTAGTATTTCCCCCTTAACCCCTTGTTCTGCTTCGACTTCCTTCCTTTTCCGCTCTCTTTTTTCCTTTACCCCAATCCGCCTAAATTACAGCGTGTTTTAATGCAGGTATTTATGGAGAAATTTGGGTTGACAAAAGAAAACAATTAGCCACAGGACCACCACATATACAGTGATTTTTGCAACTGTTTTTTATGAATAGATTTAGATTCAAAGCAGCCGCCATTTGGATTCCAATAATTTACTTCAACTTGCTGGTTATTATCTAGTAAAAGCTCGTTGATTTGAATATAGTGCCATTCATTTACGCTGCGTTTGCCTTTTGTAAAAAAGCGCCAATCAAAAAGAGCTACAATAGATTTTTGCTGAGTCAATGCGTGGTTAATTTGCGCGAAACAAGAATCAAAGTTTGTAGCGTATTTTGATTCAACAGCAAGATTAAATTTTTTCATGATGCGGTTAATATCCCACGGCCAAGTAAAGCCTTGAATACCATTGTCTTTTATTGGGTTGTAAGCCAAAATAAGGTTGAGTTTTTTGCGCATCGAGACAGAAACAATGAATTCCGACCAAGACAGATTGGTTTTTCGCTTCCATAGTTGGGCATTTTCTCCTTGATATTGCATAAAGTCTGCGAACGATTTTTGCGCATAATCTTTCAGTAATTCTGGTTTTCGGTCAATGACGATTTTGCATGCTGTAAAAACACCGCAGAGGTTTGTGTTTCGTTGGTTCAATTTTTCAGGGTGTGTTAGCATTGCAACTAAGTCGATATTGAACTCAGCTTCGATTTCATTTAAAGACAATTCGTTGATTTCAGTCATTTTAGGAATCAATGGTGTTTCTTAAAGTTGAATAAACTGAATATTGCGTTTCATGCCCTCTAATTTGGTTCTTTTTATTGGGCTTTTTTTGAAGAGTTCGTTGAACACCTCGTTGGTCATTTCTTTCCAATCTTTTTGATTTAAATTGCCAAGCGCGTCAATGGGTTCAAAGCGCTGTTGATTGTGTGGTTTGGAAAAACGGTTCCAAGGACAAACGTCCTGACAAATATCACAACCAAACGCCCAATTGTCCATTTTGCCTTTAAAAACGGGGTCGATAATGGCTTCTTTGAGTTCGATGGTGAGGTAAGAAATGCATTTGGAGCCATCCACAACATAGGGTTCAACAATGGCATCTGTGGGACAGGCATCGATGCAAGCCGTGCAAGTGCCGCAGTAATCGGGGATGGACGCGTCTGGTTCAATGGCAAAGTCGATAATGAGTTCGGCGATAAAGAAAAAAGAACCGTGACTTCGAGAAATGATATTGGTATGTTTTCCCATCCATCCCAATCCGCTGCGTTTGGCCCATGCTTTATCTAAAACAGGTGCTGAATCCACAAAAGCCCGACCGCTTATATCGCCGATTTCATCCTGAATGCATTGGAGTAATGAATTGAGCTTGTCTTTGATTACCAAGTGATAATCTTCGCCATAAGCATATTTGGAAATTTTGGGTTGATTTTCGTCGAAGAGCTCTTTTTCAGGAAAGTAATTGAGTGCAAGGGAAATTACAGTTTTTGCGCCGTCAAAAAGTTTTCTAGGGTCCAATCGTTTGTCGAAATGGTTTTCCATGTAGCTCATTTTTCCATGATAATTGGATTTGAGCCAATGGTCTAACTGCCGCGCCTCATCTTCCAAAAACTCTGCTTTCGAGAATCCACAGAAGAAGAATCCGAGTTCGTTGGCTTGTGTTTTTATGAGGTGTTTGAGGTTCATAGGTGGCTAAAAAATGAGTGCTTTACTGTCTTATTGAGTATTCTTGGGCATTGGAATTAACTATTCACGAAACTTGCTGTACTAAAACTTTCATAATAGCAATTTGGGCGTTTTAACGGGCTGTTCGTTTTAGTTGCCTTGCTTAAAGCTGTTTTTTTAGCTCTCCTCGTGGCTTCTAAGGTCGCCCCGACTCAAGCAAAAAAACTAACTTTTATTTTCGACAAGCTATCACTTCCATCCCTAACGCATAACATCGTATGAATCTCCACAGCCCACTGATAAATCCGTGGGCTGTGGAGCACTAAATCCAACTATCTGTTTTTAAACATTTTATTTTCAATACTATCCTCTTCTATTCCTCAAATAACCCACTTTGACCAAAGAACTTCCCTTTTCCGAATTGTTTGAAGGCTTTTTCGGTGAGTTTTCTGCCACGCGGTGTGCGCATGATGTATCCTTCTTGGATGAGAAAAGGTTCATACACTTCCTCCAAGGTTTCAGCATTTTCTCCAACGGCTGTTGCAATTGTTGTAAGTCCGACAGGTCCGCCACCAAATTTATCCAAGATGGTCGAGATGATTTTGTTGTCCATTTCATCGAGTCCGTTTTTGTCAACATTTAGAGCTGCCAAAGCGTATTGGGTAATTTTATTATCAATAAAGCCACTTCCTTTGATTTCAGCAAAATCTCGAATTCTTCTAAGTAGTGCGTTTGCTATTCTTGGTGTGCCGCGACTTCTGCTAGCGATTTCATAGGATGCGTTTTCGTCGATGCCAATATTCAGGATGCCAGACGACCTGCTTACAATATTTGTGAGCGTTTCTGCGTCATAATATTCCAAACGACAATTTATTCCAAAACGCGCACGGAGCGGGGCGGTCAATAAACCTGAACGCGTTGTAGCGCCGATAAGCGTAAAAGGATTCAAACTGATTTGAACACTTCTGGCATTTGGACCGGTATCAATCAGAATATCAATCACATAATCTTCCATTGCGCTGTAAAGATATTCTTCAATCACCGGTGATAATCGGTGAATTTCGTCGATAAAAAGCACATCTCCTTCCTGCAGATTGGTCAAGAGTCCAGCCAAGTCGCCGGGTTTATCGAGCACAGGACCTGAGGTTACCTTAAACCCCACGCCGAGTTCATTGGCGATAATATTTGCCAAGGTTGTTTTACCCAAACCTGGAGGACCATGCAGCAAGACGTGATCTAACGATTCGCCTCGTTTTTTTGCTGCTTCAACGAAGACCTCGAGATTTTCGAGCACTTTTCTTTGTCCAGTAAAATCGTCAAAGTGTTTTGGACGCAGCACTTTATCAATTTCCTTATCTTTGTTTGATAGAGCCTCGCTTTTGTAGTCAAATGAATCCAATGGTAGTGTATTAATTTATTTCTTTACGCCAATTACAAAGATAACCTGATCCTGTTTATCGGCGTCAACATTGAACTGAATATTTTTTGCATCATTGTATCTTATTCCTGAGTTGGAATAGTTAAAAACCTTTTTCAATTTATCCTCAAATGAACCGCCAGCTGCGTCAATGTTTGATTTAAAATCAACGTAGTCGATAGGTTTTTTTGTGATTATGATAGCGATTTTATCGAGATCACCTTTATTATTAGGTTCCATAGAGTAATCTCTAGGAAAAAGTCGGGTACCAGTAATGCCGCAGAAAGGTGAATGTTTTGCTGTATATGGGAATAAGATTTCAGCTGATTTGTCGTCATCTTCACCAAAAATATAAGTATAGCATTCAATGTTGTTTGTAAATTCCACTTTAAATCGGTCACCTTTTTTTAATTTCCCAACAGTTTCGAAATAGAAATCGTTTACTTGATGCAATTGAATTGATTTTTTGCCATCGTTCAGTTGCAGGGCAAAATCACCTTTGAAGGTATTTTCAATCTTTTTGTTATGGAATCCCATTGGATAAAGTCCATAGGCCTCCACGTTAAATTCTTTAAAATCTGAGTATCTCAACCAGCAAAAACCATTTTTCCCCCAATTTTCCCCCCAGCTATTCATGAGGAGAAAAGCCCCACCTTCTTTATAATCGTCGTAGCCTACAACCGTCATTGCATGGCCTCCAAAACCATTTTGGTTGTAGTCGTTATTTTTTGGAAACCAAACATCTTTTCCTTCCATGGCCTGCATAAAAGAACCACCAACCATCATGCCGATAATTACTGGAGAGCCCTGGGCCAAATTTTGCTTCATGGCGAGCATTTCGTAAGTTTTTCCTTTGTCTTCGATGGTGAGCCGTTGGAATCCTTTGATGGTATTCTTTCTGGCTTTATTTTTTAATTCTGTGTTGGGTTTTCTATTGCAGTCCTTCGGGTCGTATTTGAACTCATCGAAGCCAACAGCGCCAATTTCGGTCAAATTATCCATTGCATATTTGATATAAGAACCTTGACATGTATTGTGGTCGATGCTGATGAGGTTGTACATAAAAGCTGGACTGTATGCAATTTCGTCTGGATTTTTTCCCGTGCGTTGAGCTTCTAAGATGGTCCTTGCTGAATAGGCCGATGCCCATGCCACGCACGAACCTTGTTCTCCTTGATTGAACACTTTTGGGCAATGTTGTTGTAGCGACACTTTTTCAGGCAGGGGATTTTTTCTGTTGTCAGCAAGAGGCTCAAACATCTCCACTTCTTCGTAGATTTCTTGATTGAACTCACCTCCTGTTGCGAATAATTGGGTGATTCCGTCGATATTGACGCCTTCAGACCCCGTAAGTTTTCCTTTAAAAACAAAGAACAAGATGCCAATAACCACAGCGAAAATGAGAAGTTTTGGATTTTTGAGAAGAAAAGGCAAGGCGAGTTGAAGAATATTTCCCAATCCGCCACCTGGCAAACCACTTCCTGAACCATTACTGGATTTGTTGTTTGATTTCCTACTGTAATCTTGTTTGTCTGACTTTTTAGGGTCGTCTTTTGTCATTTTTATAGCCACGGCATTTTGGGTTAATGTCAGTCACAAAGATAATTTTGTTTGTCACATGATTTTAGATTGAAATTAAATTACTTACTTTAACCACTTTAAAACAATAATTTTATGAAAAAAATATTACTTCTCACGGTTTTACTTGCGTCATCCTTTGCTTTAAAAGCACAGAGTACATGCGCAATTGTTTATGTTTCTGTGAATGGTTTGGAAGCAAATTCTGGAACTATAGATTCACCCAAGGACATTGTTTCTGCGTTTGGAACAGCTACGGAAAATTCGATTATTCGCATTTCATCTGGCACTTATTCTTTAAATGCACCTCTTCAAATTGTAGCGAATGGCATTCGTGTTGAAGGCGGGTTCGTAGAGAGTGAAGCATGGACAAAAACCAGTTTGGCTGGAGCAACAACGTTGAATCGCACTGCGAACAGTCCTCAGGGAGCACCCTTTATGCAGCGTTTGGTAGCTTTGAGTGCTGTAGATCGTTCAGGATTTTCTATTCACGATATTACGATTACCACTGCTGATGCAAATTCTCCGGGTATGTCAACGTATGGCGTTTATGTTTCAGGATGTTCGAATTACAAATTTGTAAGATGTCAAATCATGTCTGGCGCTGCATCGATCGGTCAGAATGGAGAAAATGGTTCTGCAGGCGCCAATGGAGCTTCTGGAGCAGCAGGAGGAGCAGGAAGTTGTGATGGAGGAGATTGCACATTCGGTAGCGGAGATGCAGGTGGTGCAGGCGGAAATGGTGGTATGGCTGGAGGCAGCGTTGCTGGTGGAAATGGAGGGCCTGCTATCAATGGACAAAACAATCCGGGTAATATTGGTGGTTCGGGCACTGGTCGCAATGGCGGTGCAGGTGGCGGCGGCGGCGCAGGTGGAGATGAATGTTCTTCGAGCAATGCTGGTGTTGGCGCAGCTGGTGGAAACTCAGCTTGTGTGAACGGTGGTGGCGGCGGCGTTGCGGGCAACCAAGGTGACCCAGGCGTTGATGGCGCCAACGGCTTAAATGGCCCCAACGGTATTTCAGGAATGATTGGAACACTTGGTCCTAATGGATTTGAGTTATCTGGATTTTGGGTTGCTGGTGCCACTGCGGGCAATGGAACTGATGGTTGTGGCGGTGCTGGCGGCGGCGGCGGCGGCGGCGGCGGTAGACAGACATGTACGTTTTGTGACAATGGCCCAGGAAATGGTGCTGGCGGCGGCGGCGGCGGCGGCCAAGGTGGCACTTCAGGTACAGGAGGTACAGGTGGCGGGAGTTCTTTTGCTGTTTACGCAAGAAATAATGGAATGAACACATCTTTTATCGATTGCATGGTTGCAGGCGGTGATGCTGGTGCAGGTGGTGCAGGTGGAGTAGGTGGTACAGGTGGCACTAGCGGTGCTGGAGGTCTAGGTTCTGCAGCTTGTACTAACGAAATTGGCAATGGTGGCAATGGTGGTGTTGGTGGTGTTGGTGGTGTTGGAGGCATGGGGGGCAATGGAGCTAATGGTTTGACGGGTAATTTGTACTTAGCCACTGGAACAGCGTTTACTCAAGGCACAGAGAATTTTGATTTGGCTAGTCAACCAGAAATTTGGGTGACTTACAGCCCTTGTTTTGGTAATCGTATTTATGTGTCAGACGAAACCATAGCTGAAGGAACTGGTGTAACTATGTGGTCTTTCGGCGCAAATTCAATACCTCTTACAGGAACAAATAATCCTCAAGAGGTGATATTTATGGCCGAAGGTGCTTTTAGTATTTTTCATGGTGCACATACCTATACTGATTTTGCGTTTTATTGCTGCAGTTCAGTTTCTCTAGAAGAACTCTTATACAATGAGATTGCTGTTTATCCAAATCCAACAGATGGTTTGATTAACATCGATTTGGGTATTACGGCTGCTTTTGTGGATGTTAAAATTATTGACGCAACAGGAAGAGAAGTGTTTAACAGTGCATACCAAAATGTACAATCGATTCAGACACAATTGCCTGAGCAACAAGGGGTATATTTCATTTATCTTTACATTAATGATCAAGTAATAGTAAAAAAAGTAATTAGACAGTAATTTAGACAATAGGAATCATCGATTCCAATAGAAACTGCTCGAGAGGGCAGTTTTTTTTTGAACTAAATCGAGTATTTTTGCGTTTAAGATTGGTATGATGAGTAAATTGAAATTTTATTTTTCGCTTTTATTGCTTGGTCTAAATGTTGAATTTCAGGCGCAAGAAGATAATATTGTGAGCTATTTTTATGGCAAACACATTGGGGAATCTGTGGTCTTGAATTTTGAAATGCGTGCGGGAAATTCTTGTTTCGGCATTCAAATCGAGCGTCGATCAGGCAATAATAATTTCGCTCAAATAGGAGTCATATCTGGCGTCTGCGGGAACGAAGATTATCCTGAGCAATATGTGTTTATTGATGATGCGCCTATTAAGAACACGCTTTTGTTTTACCGTTTGATTTTTAATGGTTTAGGTATATCTCAGGAGCTTGAAATTCTTGTTCCGAATTACCTTGAAGCTGGATATACAGTGGCCTTGGATCCCAATACCAATCAATTGGCTTTGTATTTTAGAAATCCTTTAGAAGTTGAAGTTGACCTTGTTGTTCACGATACTTTTGGTCGCGTTGTATATGAGTTGTCTACGAATCAAAATTATTTTTTACTTTCCGAAATCCCTTTAAACAATGCACTTTTTTTCTTTCGCATCTTTAGCAAAGATGGTAAAGATGAAATTAACGGTAAGTTATTTCTGAATTGATTGATCTGATGAAGAATTTTAAAAGTTTAAGGATTTCGAATCGAATAAGCGGGTGAAAACAAAGTTTTAGAGTGGTATATTGCCGTGTTTTCTTTTTGGTGGCTCAACACTCTTCGTTTTCAAGCTCAATAACCCACTGATTAGTTTATCACGTGTTTCAATAGGGAAAATCACTTCATCAACGTAACCGCGTTCTGCTGCGCGATAAGGATTAGCAAACATTTGTGCATATTCTTTTTCCTTTTCCAGCCACATGGCTTCAGGATTTTCGGCAGCTTGGATTTCACGTTTGAAGATGATTTCTGCAGCACCTTTGGCACCCATCACGGCGATTTCTGCATTTGGCCAAGCGAAATTCAAATCTGCGCCAGTATGTTTGGAGTTCATTACGTCATAAGCGCCACCGTAAGCTTTTCGGGTGATTACGGTCAATCGAGGCACTATTGCTTCGCAGAAAGCGTACAACAATTTTGCTCCATGATTGATGATTCCACGCCATTCTTGGTCTGTGCCCGGTAAGAAACCAGGGACGTCTTCCAAACATACAATTGGAATGTTAAATGCATCGCAAAACCGAACAAATCGGGCACCTTTTCTAGATGAATCAATGTCTAAAACGCCAGCCATTTGTGCCGGTTGATTGGCGATTAAGCCAACTGCAATTCCGCCAATTCGTGCAAAACCGACAACAATATTTTGCGCAAATTTTTCGTGCACCTCAAGGAAAGAATTATCGTCTATGAGGCAATCAATTACTTCACGTATATCGTACGGTTGATTAGGGTTTTCTGGAACAATTTTGGTTATTCGGTCTATTTTTTGTTTGTCGAATTGAAAGCTTTCATAGTCGCTCATGCGTTCCTCAGAATTTTGAGGAATGTAAGTGAGTAATTTTCTGGTGTGTAGAATAGCTTGATAATCATTAGGTTGGGTGAAGTGCGTCACGCCAGATTTTGTTGCATGCGTTGAGGCTCCACCTAAATCTTCCGAACTCACTTCTTCGTGGGTAACGGTTTTCACAACGTTCGGACCAGTCACAAACATGTAGCTGCTGTCTTCCACCATGGTCACAAAGTCAGTTAGAGCAGGTGAGTAAACAGCTCCGCCCGCGCAAGGCCCCATAATCACGGAAAATTGTGGGATTACGCCTGAAGCCAAGGTATTTCTGTAAAAAATATCAGCATATCCACCAAGCGATACAACACCTTCTTGAATACGTGCTCCACCCGAATCGTTTAAGCCGATTAGAGGTGCTTTATTTTTTATGGCAAGCTCCATAATTTTGCAAATTTTCGCGGCATGCGCTTCAGACAGCGAGCCGCCCAAAATGGTGAAATCTTGAGAGAAAACATACACGATTCGCCCGAAAATTCTCCCAAATCCAGTGATCACTCCATCTCCTAAGAATTTTTGCTTATCCAAACCAAAGCCGGTATTGTTGTGCATCACCAGAGCGCCCAATTCTTGGAAACTGTTTTCATCAAGTAATAAATTGATGCGTTCTCGGGCAGTCAATTTGCCTTTAGCATGTTGACTTTCAATTCTTTGTTCTCCACCTCCAACTAAAGTTTGTGCTCTCAGTTCGTGTAGTTTTTCTTCTGCTTTGGTCATTTCACTGAATTTTAAAATGCGACTGCGAAAATAGTGTTTTTTTGAAGTCGTGAAGACGCGTAAATTATTCTGTGTCCATAGGGAGAAGAAATATGATTAATTTTGCAGCATGGAAAAAAAGAAACTCACCAATTTGGATGAATTGGGTGAATTTGGTTTGATTGACCGACTCACCAAAGGACTTACGACGCTCAACGCATCGACCATTACTGGTATTGGCGATGACGCGGCGGTTTTGCAAAGGGATGCCGACACGTTTACACTAATATCAACCGATATGTTGGTTGAAGGTGTACATTTTGATTTGGTTTATACGCCTTTGAAGCATTTGGGCTACAAATCGGTGGTGGTCAATTTGTCTGACATTTGCGCCATGAATGGTACGCCAGAGCAGATTGTGATTTCTTTGGCGATTTCGAGTAAATACACTGTGGAGGCTTTGGAGGAGTTTTATGAAGGTGTGTATTTGGCGTGTGGCCATTATGGCGTCGATTTGGTTGGGGGGGATACAACATCCTCTTTGTCTGGATTGCACATCAGTATCACGGCGATTGGTATAGTAGACAAGACGAAGATTTGTCGTCGTTCTGGCGCCAAGGAAAACGATTTGTTGGTAGTTACAGGTGATTTGGGTGGAGCCTACGTCGGTTTACAAGTTCTGAATCGGGAAAAAGAGGTGTTTTTGTCCAATGCACAAATGCAGCCTGAGTTGGAAGGTGCAGAATATCCTGTAGAGCGACAATTAAAGCCCGAGGCACGAAAAGATGTTATTGGTTTTTTAGATGAATTGGGAGTGATTCCCTCGTCGATGATAGATATTTCAGATGGTTTGGCCTCGGAGATTCTGCATTTGGCACGTGCTTCTCAATTGGGTTGTCATGTTTATGAAAACAAAATTCCGATTGACCCTGTTACTTTTCAAACGGCGATTGATTTTAATCTTGACCCAACTGTGTGTACACTCAACGGAGGCGAAGATTATGAATTGTTATTTACCATAAAACAGGAAGACTATGAGCGCATCAAGGGGAGTCCGCATTTTACTGTGATTGGCTATATGGCAGAATACGCGGCAGGTACATATTTGGTTACTAAATCAGACACTTTGATTCCATTAGTAGCGCAAGGCTGGAATCATTTTGATAGGACCGAAAACTGATTTTTCACACAAGCGGTCATCGGGGTGGTTTTGAAATTAGACTCAGCCCAGCATTTGTAGGGGAATATATGAAAAAGCGGATTGTTTTTGAATTTATTTTGTTGATTTTCTATGTGAACAACCAAGTCAGAATACAAATCGGCTTTATCCCAAATAGACGAAGCTTGATAAATTTTATCTAAATATTTAAAGAGCAATTTTTCGAAATCGTTAAATTTTCCAGTGTTTATCAAATGTCTTTTTGTTGCCTTGAAGGTGTAAGGGAATAGTTGTTCGTCATTAGATTCCAACACAGAAATCAGGTAGATTATTTTTGTTGCAGAAAGAATTTCCTGCGAATTTTTGGCATTCTTAGAATTGAGTATTGTTTGCAAGTGCCTTTGTGCTGTTTTCACTTGGCCTACTGCCAGATAGGATATGGCAAAAAGATGGTAGAAATACATTTCGCGGACACCGCTAATTTTGCCTGCGTAGTTATTCAATTGACTCAAAAGTTTTGGAATAATCTCGATGTTTTCATCAAAATTTCCGAGTTGATTGTTGATCATCAATTCGGTGGTGTAGGAAGTATTGAAGACTTTAATTTTTAGATCTTCATTGATTTCCGGACGGATATTGTTTCTCAAAGCAATAAGTGCCTTGAGCCAGTATTGAACTTCATCGAAGCGCTGCATGATTTGGTTGAGGTATATGGCATTGCTAAGCAGCGATAAGTACCTATTCAAATCGTTTATTTTCTTGATTGGATTGTTTTCGAATAGCGTGAGGTTTGCATTTACGAATTCCAAACTTTCCCTGTGTTTTGCTACAGAAAAGGCATAAGCAGCTTTGCTATGATAGAAGAGGTATTGTTCTTCAAATCGCCCAGATTTTGGTTCAATAACACCCTCATTTAGTTGTTCAAACAATTCTTTTTCCTGCTCGTTCGATGCACCTCCTTGGCTATTCAGTTTTTGTAAAATCCTACTTTTTGTGTGCCAAAGTTTTGATATATTGGAAAGGGTTTCTAGCGATTTACTGTCTTTAGTGGTCAATTCTTTGATGTCGGAGCTGTCTGAATTTTCATAATTTTTTATTTCGAGCAGTTTTTTGCGAAGAGCATTAACTTCCAAAAGGGCTATGTCATTTTCATTTTCTTGGGCTTGTTTTTCTATTCGATTGCAAATTTTTGAGCAAGTTGAATAGAGGGCCTTACTGAAAAGAATATCAGCATAATTCAACAAATGACGAAGTTCTAGGTTCACACTTGTTGATGCGTGATATGCCTCGAGCGATTTCAATAGATGGTCGAACAAACGATGTAGGGTGATGGTAAAGTTATTTAACATCGAGTGTCCCATGAAATTGTTTTGGATATCACTCAAAGAAAAAGTTTGTTCTTTGGCAATAAAGTCAAAAAGCGCTTCATAACTATTTCCTTCGCCAATAACATGTTTAGAGGCATAGATTTTGAAATAGCGCCTTTCTGATTTACTCATGCTATTAATCAAATCAACAATATGGTCATGTATTTTTTCGCTCATGGGCTTGGCTTTAAAAATCGAAAATAAGCAGAACCTTACGAATTAAACCAGCAGTTTATTTAACGGTCACATTGGTTGATTGAAGATGGTGTTTTTGAACGTTTTTGATTTTTGTCGGTTGTAATTATGGTAAAAAAATGTGTTTTAAATGGATTTTCTTGGCTATTGTGCCAAACACCTTTTTTTAACGACAATTAACTAAGTTCTTGTCATTTAAAGTGAAAGTAAACATTTGAATGTGGATAGATAAAGCAATATAGCTCAAAATTGGATGCCATTCTTTGTATTTTCGTGGGTTAAAGTCAAAATTCACCATGGCCAAGACCAACAGATTGTTATCAGATAAAGAAGACGCCACTGCTAAGGGGTCGGAGTCTAAAACGTCAAAATCTCCGAAGAAAAAAGTTTCAGGCATTTCAAATCCTTTTGCTCGTTTTAACGAGCAGAAGATGCGGCGTATAGTGGGTTCTATTTTAATTTTGTTTTCTATCTTTTTTTTATTGGCATACACCTCCTATTTTTTCACTTGGAAATCCGACCAAGACTTGGTGATGGGCAAAGGTTTTTTTGAATATTTGTTTGAGCAAGATACTCCTGATGCTCAAAATTGGTTGGGAAAATTAGGTGCATGGATTGCACATTTTTTTGTGTATGGTTGGTTTGGTGTGAGCACCATATTGATTGCTGCTTTGACTTTGATTGTAGGTGTTCGTTTGCTTTTTAAATTGAGTTTATTTAATTTAAAAAAAGCCGTTCCTATATTGCTGGTAGCCATGCCATTTTTTTCAATATTTCTTGGTTTTTTTGGTGCAGTAACAAGTAATTTGGGTGGCAGTTTTGGCTTTGAAATAAACGTGTGGCTAAAATCTACCTTGGGTTCTTTTGGTGCTTTTTTGTTTGTGATTACCTTAGGATTTATTCTGTTGGTGGTCTTTTTTAACCCAGATTTTCAGCGTTTGATTGCTTTGTTTGTTCGGAAGCCAAAACTTATGGAAGATGATAGCGCCTACTTGGACCCAAATGATTTGAAGGTCACCAATTTGTTGCGCAAAGAAGATATAGAAGCTGAACCAAAGGTTTTGGAAGTTGATTTTGACGAAGATGATTTGTCTGAGGAGGAGTTTGAAGGGATAAAAATAAAGAATAACGAGAGGGTAGAATCAGATCAAGAGCCTGAATTGATTGACGAATTTGACAAGGGCAGATTTGGTGCTTCCGGTGATTTTAATGTAGAGGTGGCTCATCAAGAAGAGGCTTTATCTGTAGCAGACCTCGACGACAAAGTAAAGGAATTTGGCATGTACGACCCAAAGTTGGATTTGTCTGGATATGTGTTGCCATCAATTGAATTATTGAATGATTTCGGGAGCAAGCAAATTCAGATTGACAAAGAAGAATTGGAGTTGAATAAAAATAGAATTGTAGACACCTTGCGCAATTACAGCATAGAAATCGATAAAATCAAGGCAACAGTTGGTCCAACGGTTACTTTATATGAGATTATTCCAGCGCCTGGCGTGCGTATTTCTAAGATTAAAAATTTGGAAGACGACATTGCGTTGAGTTTATCTGCCTTAGGGATTCGAATTATAGCGCCAATTCCGGGAAAGGGAACCATTGGAATTGAAGTGCCGAACTCTAAGCCTGAGATGGTTTCTATGCGCTCTTTGATTGCTTCAGAAAAATTTCAGAATGCCGACATGGATTTGCCAATAGTATTGGGGAAATCGATTACCAATGAGACTTTGGTTTTCGACCTCACAAAAATGCCTCATTTGTTAGTTGCAGGTGCTACTGGACAAGGGAAATCAGTTGGTTTGAATGCCATTATGGTGTCAATTTTGTACAAAAAACATCCAGCGCAGGTAAAATTTGTATTGGTTGACCCTAAGAAAGTAGAATTGACTTTATACAACAAAATTGAGCGTCACTTTTTGGCCAAGTTACCAGGCGAAGCGGAGGCAATCATTACAGACACGAGCAAGGTAGTGGCTACTTTGAATTCTTTATGTATAGAGATGGACGACCGTTATGAGTTGTTGAAAGAGGCTCAGGTTAGAACCATTAAAGAATACAATCAAAAGTTCATCAACCGCCGATTGAATCCTGAAAACGGGCACAAGTTCATGCCTTACATTATTGTTTTGATTGACGAGTTTGCTGATTTGATTATGACAGCGGGCAAGGAGGTGGAGCATCCGATTGCACGTTTGGCACAATTGGCAAGGGCGATAGGTATACATTTAATTGTGGCCACACAGCGCCCCTCTGTGAATGTGATTACGGGTATGATTAAGGCGAATTTTCCAGCGCGAATTGCATTTCGGGTATTATCAAAAATTGATTCTCGAACCATTTTAGATAGTTCGGGAGCAGACCAGTTGATAGGTCGAGGCGACATGTTGATTTCTACTGGAAGTGATTTGGTGCGTTTGCAATGCGGCTTTGTAGACACCCCTGAAGTGGAAGCGATTTGCGACTTTATTGGAGAACAGCGCGCGTATCCAAGTGCCTTTATTTTGCCAGAGTATTTGGGCGAATCGGCTGAGCAGACTGATATGGACATCAATGATTTGGATAGCATGTTTGTAGACTCTGCCAAAATTGTGGTGATACATCAACAAGGCTCAGCGAGTTTGTTGCAGAGGAAATTAAAATTGGGATTCAACCGAGCAGGAAGAATCATAGACCAGCTTGAGGCTCATGGAATCATTGGACCTTCTAAAGGGTCTAAGGCAAGAGATGTTTTAATTTCTGACGAAAATCATTTGGAAGAGGTTTTGCGATTAAAAGATTTGTTGTAAATTTGGCACGGTTTTCGACTATGCAAGGAAAAATACTATTATGAAACTGATCACATTCTTATTTTTCGTCGCTTTCGGTTCAGCTTTTTCTCAACAAGACAAGTCGACCGCTATCCTTGATGAATTAGGTAAAAAAATCAAAGCTTATAACTCGTTTTACCTTGAGTTTAAATCGGTTGTTAAAAACGTGGATGCAGGAATCAATGAGACCGTTGAGGGCAAGGGTTGGGTAAAAGGAGACAAGTTTTATGCTTCTTATGGTGCCAACACGGTGATTTCAAATGGCATAAAAAATTGGATTATTTCCTCTGGAGACAAAACGGTTTACATTTCATCGGTTGACGAAAATGAAGATGCCATCAATCCGAAGAAAATGATGACACTTTGGGAAACCGATGTAAAGTCAAAATATATAAAAGAAGAGGCGGGAATGCATTTGATACACTTGTATCCTTTGGTTCCATCGAAAAAGGATTTTCATACCATATTACTAAAAATAAGCATTTCAACAAAGGAATTGAAGCATGTTGAAGTAAGAATGAAAGATGGCACGAGAATGTTCTACGATATTTTAAAGTTAACGCCGAACGTTGACGTAACCGATTCTAAATTTGTATACAACAAAAAAGACTATCCAGGTTTCGAAGAAATTGAAGATTAAATTATACTAACAAAATTGTGCTATGAACTTAAGTTTATTGTGTGAGGATTACGTGAATCGCTCGCCTTTTTTGCGTGAGGCAATGGCTGAAGATTTGATTAACATCTCTGCTTTGGCTCGAAAAATCAAGCCTGAAATTGAGGCTATCATGAAAAAGCCTTTAAAGGAGGGTGCATTAGTAATGGCCATTAAAAGAATGGCTCCGGGTTCATACATCAAAATTACAAATAAGATTCCTGCGTTGATGCAGGATTTAGGAGATTTTGTTGTTCGCAGTGGATTAAACAATTTCACTGTTCTCAATTCAGAAACCATGATGAAAAATCAGACAATCTTTATCGAGAAAATGCAAGAATCTGTGAATACCTTTTACACGTTGTGTAATGGTGCCACTGAATCGACGTTTGTGATGAATTCTAGTTTAATTGATGATTTTCAGGTCATTTTTAAGGATGAGCAGATTGTTTCACGTCAGAAAAATTTAGCTTCGGTAACTATTAAGTTGCCTAAGCTTAGCAACGAGGTCTCTGGCTTTTATTATTACATTCTGAAGCAGTTGGCTTGGGAAGGAATCAATTTGATTGAGGTTGTTTCCACCTCAAACGAGTTTACGTTGGTTGTAAGCATGGAAGACATAGACACTACGTTTTCCGTACTCATGAAATTGAAAAAGGGATTGTAAAAACAATTATCAAAAGAAAAAGAGCGCTTAGGTGCTCTTTTTTTGTTTGAATAAACAACAAATAATCTATTTTCTCTCTACCTATAGCGAGGAATTGTGATTAAATTCGCCGCCACAAAGAACACTTTATGGAATTGTCAAAAACATACGATTCGGCCAAGGCAGAGGAGAAATGGTACCAACATTGGCTCGAGAAAAAATATTTTCATTCAACGCCAGATGATAGAGAGCCCTATACGGTTGTCATTCCTCCGCCTAATGTAACGGGGGTGTTACACATGGGGCATATGCTCAACAACACCATTCAGGATGTTTTGATACGGAAGGCACGTATGGATGGCAAGAACGCTTGTTGGATTCCGGGCACCGATCATGCTTCTATAGCTACCGAAGCCAAGGTTGTAAATAAACTCCGTGAGCAAGGCATTAAAAAGTCTGATTTGACGCGAGAGGAATTTTTGAAACACGCTTGGGAATGGAAAGAGCAGCATGGAGGGATTATTTTGGATCAGCTCAAAAAATTGGGTGCCTCTTGTGATTGGGACAGAACACATTTTACGCTCGACCCGGAATATTCTGAGTCAGTGATTCATGTGTTTATTGATTTATACAACAAAGGAAAAATATATCGAGGTGCAAGAATGGTGAATTGGGATCCGCAAGCCTTAACTGCTGTTTCTGATGAAGAAGTGATTTACAAGGAGGTAAACTCCAAATTATTTCACATTCGATATAAAGTAGAAGGCGCTGATGATGAGTGGATTACGATTGCAACAACAAGACCTGAAACAATTTTTGGAGACACAGCGATTTGCGTGAACCCAAATGACGAGCGATATTCTCAACTCAAAGGAAAGCGTATTTTGGTGCCTTTGGTTAACCGATCTATTCCTGTAATTTTTGATGAATATGTAGATCCAGAGTTTGGAACTGGTTGTTTGAAGGTAACACCTGCGCATGACCTTAACGATTATGAGTTGGGGAATCGACATCGCTTGGAGTCGATTAATATCCTCAATGAAGATGGTAGTTTGAATGAAAACGCGATTCATTATCAGGGTAAGGATCGTTTTGATGTGCGCAAAGAGATTGAAAAAGAGCTTTATGACAAGGGTTATTTGGTGAAGACAGAGGACCACATCAACAAGGTTGGTTTTTCTGAGCGCACCAATGCCATAATAGAGCCTCAGTTATCGATGCAATGGTTTGTGAGCATGAAAGAATTGGCTCAACCTGCATTAGAGAACGTGATGAATGGCAAGATTCATTTTCATCCAGACAAGATGAAAAACACATACCGTCATTGGATGGAGAACGTAAAAGATTGGTGTATTTCTCGTCAATTGTGGTGGGGGCATCGCATTCCTGCGTTTTATTATGGCGAAGGACAAAACGATTTTGTGGTAGCTAAAACTATTGAAGAAGCCGCTCAATTGGCTTCGGATAAATTGGGCAAGACAATCACTGTTCATGATATACGACAAGATGAAGATGCTTTGGATACTTGGTTTTCTTCTTGGTTATGGCCGATTTCTGTGTTTAACGGTTTGACTCGTCCGGGCAATGAGGAAATCAAATATTATTATCCAACGAATGATTTGGTGACTGCTCCTGAAATCATGTTTTTCTGGGTTGCTCGAATGATTATTGCGGGTTATGAATACATGGGCGATTTACCCTTTAAAAATGTATATTTCACAGGAATTGTTCGTGACAAATTGGGTCGGAAGATGTCGAAATCTTTGGGCAATTCACCTGATCCGTTAAAATTGATTGAGCAATTTGGCGCTGATGGTGTGCGTGTTGGTGTTTTGATTTCTTCGCCAGCGGGGAATGATTTACCTTTTGATACTTCGCAATGCGAGCAAGGCAGGAATTTCGCCAATAAAATTTGGAATGCATTTCGATTGGTAAACTCGTGGCACGTACAAGATATTGAGCAGCCTGAATATGCTGAAAAATCTATTGCTTGGTTTGATGCCAAATTGAATATGACTGTTGCGGAGATCACAGACTTGTTTAGCAAATTTAGGATTTCTGACGCCTTAATGACTTCGTATAAATTGGTTTGGGACGACTTCTGTTCCTGGTATTTGGAATTGATTAAGCCAGAATATGGTCAGCCTATCGATTCAAAGACGTTCGAGAGCACGGTTGATTATTTTGAGCAGTTGTTGTGTTTGTTGCATCCATTTATGCCTTTTATTACCGAAGAAATTTGGCATGAATTAAGAACACGCAAAGAAGGCGAGGACATCATTGTGGCTCAGTTTCCACTGGCAAAGTCTTACGATTCGGCTTTGTTAGGTGCCTTTGATAAACAGGTTCAGGTGATTACACAAATCAGAACGATACGCAAAGAGAAAAACATTGCTAACAAAGTGAAACTGGATCTTTTGGTTAAAAAATCGGCCAATCATGATACGAGTTTAGATGCAGTGGTGAAGAAAATTTGCAATCTATCAACCTTGGATTATGTTCAAGATAAAGTTGGAAATGCCTATTCATTTGTGTCTGAAGGTTCGGAGTATTTTGTTCCGTTTACAGACGACATTGATTTGGGTGCGGAGATAGATAAAATGCAAGCTGAACTCAATTATTCTCGCGGATTTTTGTTGAGTGTTCAAAAGAAATTATCGAATGAGAAATTTGTGAGCAGTGCGCCAGATGCCGTTGTAAATGCTGAAAAGAAAAAGGAGCAAGATGCTTTGAATATGATTGCTATTTTGGAAGAGAAGATTGCTTCGATGAAGTAGAACGCGTAAGCGGTAGTTTATATTTTATTGGAAAGGGCTTTCTAAGTTGATTTTTGATTGATTGGAATGAAGGAGTTTTTTGTGTTGATTTACTTTTTGTCTTGCCACAAAAAGTAACAAAAAAGTCAAGTCGAAAATATGCTTCCCTCTCGCTCTGTCAGGGAGTTGACATTCCGGATGGGGTAATCGATTGATAATCGAGACGATAAACGCCCCCATTGGAATTT
>Ga0105051_10001172_pt1 | contig 36190 bp, 27 predicted proteins | sample FRY02_FD_78383 | JGI IMG/M metagenome (GOLD analysis project Ga0105051, IMG submission 78383) | Freshwater microbial communities from Lake Fryxell liftoff mats and glacier meltwater in Antarctica - FRY-02 (megahit assembly) | ecosystem: Environmental > Aquatic > Freshwater > Ice > Glacier... | reverse complement strand
TGAGAGTTTTTCGCCCCAAGGGAACGAGCGGCAGTGCGACCGTGACTGGTCTGATCACATTGCTCGACGCCGACATCCTGTGTTCACAGTTTCCATATCCAATTCGAGCGCACGATGGCAAGATTCAATTGCGCAAGAATGGAATCGAGTTGGGTGACGGAATTCGGTTCACATCATTGAACGGTATCGAGGGCACGATGAAGGGTTCGGTCGATCTGCGCAAGCACAATGGTCGTCTCGATGCGCGTCCATCGCTTGAATTCTCTCTCCGCAACGAGCAACTCGGGCCGCTTTTCTATTCTGCAATTCCGCCAGGACCCCACGAGGACATCGATGGCTGGCCTGGGCAAACCCTTTCCGCAGGCGGGACGATTCTCTCTCAGCTCAACCCGCGCGGTCAGATTTCCATCGACGGAAAGATCATGACGCTGCCCGACGACACATTGGATTTCTCATGTGACATCCAATTCAAGGATGGAACAATTCAGCCGACGATTCCGACTGAGAACATCCTGACAAGCACTGGCCTCTTTTGGCCGGCTGGGTTCGGACTCGACGATTGTGTGGGTGTCTTTCATATCTCGCACGATCAACTGCACATTGAGTCTTTCAAGGGCTTTCGCCGCGATGGACAAATTAATGCAAGCGGAACGATCTCCCTCGACGGAACATCAACCAATGTCGCAGTTGGACTGAAACAAATTGAGCTGGCGGATTATGCGCTCAATCTTGTGCCCTTTGAGGAAAAGAGCAAAGCGACCGAACTCTGGCAGCGCTATCAACCAATCGGTCGATTCGACGCGGACATCGTCGTGAACACTCCGCTAGGCGGCGGCGCTTCATCGACATTCGTAACCGTCGCTCCAAAGATGTTTGCATTGACATTGCCCGGCGGCCAGGTTCGCGCAGATTTCAGTTCTGGCACAGTCACCATTAAAGACAAACACTTTCACTGCGATGCCCTCTCGGGAACACTTGGCGCGCTCGGTGGATCTCCAGCAACAATCTGCGTCGAGGGAAGATACGGCGCAGATTCTGGCACGCTCGACCTGCAAGGCACAATTGAAAACGGATTGATCCACGGGCCGATCATTGGCGAGATCGTCGAGCGCATCGGCGCACACGGCATGGCGTCGTTTCTCAACGAGTTTCAACCCGAAGGCCGCTATGACGCGACGGTGGGTTACTCAAAGAGTCCAACACACGCGGACGCATCGTTCAGCCTCGACGCTTTCGTCCATCAACTTTCACTGGGCTCTTCCCAAGCGCGCTTGGATCTTGTGTTTCAATCGCCAGCCGAAGTGCATGCTCGCGGGGGAAAACTGCAAGTTGCGCCGTTCGAGGCTCGTTTCCCTGGTGGATCGATCCAAGCCAATGGATGGCTTTCCTCGAATGATCAAGGCTTGATCGACAACGGCGAGTTCGCTGTGAACCTGAGCGCGATCGGCACTGGAAATTTGGTGATCGGTGCGTTACCGCGAGTGGCGCAAGATCCGCTGACCGCGATGGGATTCGAATGCAGGGATATCCTCAACTCTCAAACACGCCTGCGCATCAGTCGACCCAGCGAACTCATTCAGCTCGATGTCGATTCGGATGTGCAGATGTATGGCGCGAACTTCAGCACCACACCGCGGATTTCAAACATCAATGCGCATATGCAGTTGCATATCCAAACGGACGCGAACATGACATCCTTTGACTCACAGGTGACCGACGCGAGAATGTTGATCGGGCAGCGACAGATCGAGGGTGCCAGCCTCCAACTTTCCAAGACTGCCGACTCATCCAAACTTCGCATCAAATCATTTCATGGATCGATTGGAGCGGGAACGATCACCGCCGATGCGCACTTCGATACCGTTGAACCTTTTCAATACGCCGTTGACATCGGCGTTGCAGACGCTCCTCTGACGCTCTTGGCTGGATCGATGGTCCCGATCATGGGAACAGCCAGCGAGTCGATCGAAGATCCAGGGCTGGTCGAGGGGCGCCTAGAATTTCAAGGAAACCGCGGTGAAAACGACCATCGCCTCGGACGCGGCAGCATCTCAATTCGCAAAGCGGAACTGGCCGAGTTGCCAATTGGCATCGCCCTGCTGCAATTGTCGCAGTTGCATCTCACGCTCAATCCAATCCTGCAGCACGCTTATGCGGACTTCACAATTAATCAGGATCAATTGCAGTTCCAACGATTCGAACTGCAATGCCCAGGGCTCTCGTTGTTGGGCGAGGGTTCACTCAACATTCCAAACCAAGAGCTTGCGCTGCGGCTGCGCACCAGCGGTGAAGTTCCACTGTTGAGTGACCTTGTCAGTGGCGTCACCAACACGCTCTTCAAAATCGATGTCCGAGGAACCATCTCCGATCCCCAAGCAAAAATTGCGCCGATCCCTTTCTTGACGGATCCGCCGAAGTTGCCGCCGATGCCGATGCCGATGCCGATGCCCACTCTCACGCCCACGCCCACACCAGATCCCGCCCTCACACCCCAACCCATTGCGAGCAAAGCACCATGAGCGACAAGAACCTGCGCATCGCGCCGCATATGCGTGATGCGATTGATTCCATCGTTGACCTTGCAGCACCAGCGCGTCAAGATGCTGCGGATTATCAGCGCCGTCGACTGCTCGTGTGTGAAATGGTGGCGACTTCGCTGCGACTCTTCGACGACGACTTGACCACCGGCGAGTTGCGTCTGGTCCGGCAAGCACTGCGCGAAATGCGCGCTGGATTCACTATGTTTAATCGGTATCGCACCCTGCGCAAGATTGCGATCTTTGGCAGTGCGCGCACTCCACGCGACCATCCGGATTATGCCGCCGCATTTGAATTTTCCAAGTTGCTCGCGACGCGCGGATGGATGGCGATCACCGGCGCGGGCCCTGGCATCATGCAAGCCGGCATTGAGGGACCGACCCCCGAGCAATCTTTCGGCTTGTCGATTCGCCTGCCCTTTGAGGACAAACCCAATCCAGTGATTGCCAATGATCCAAAACTGCTGAAGTTCCGCTACTACTTCACGCGCAAGTTGGCGTTCATGGGTAACGCTGATGCGGTCGCCGCATTCCCCGGCGGTTACGGAACGCAAGATGAATTGTTCGAAGCATTGACCCTCGTACAGTGCGGACGCAACGCCATCGTGCCAATCGTTTTGGTCGAAGGGATGACACAAGATGGCAAGCGTGGCGAATATTGGAATTCGTGGCAGCGCTTCGTCCGTGAGTGCATGCATGACCTCGGTTGGGTGAGCACCGAGGATGAAGATCTGTACCGCATCGCAGCGTCGCCGGCGGATGCGGCCAACATCGTGACGAAGTTTTACCGCCGCTATCAATCGAGCCGCTATGTCGATGATCGATTCGTCATCCGACTCGACGCGCCGTTGCCAGCCGATGCCTGCGCCACATTGGCGCTTGAATTCAAGGATGTGCTGGCCAGCGGCGGTTTTTCTCAGGGTAATCAGCTCGAAGGCGATGACGCACCCGACGGCACTCCGCGCCTTTGGTTTGTGCATAATCGCAAGTACTTCGGTCTCATTCGACGATTGATTGACCGCATCAACGACATTCCATCCAACTCGTCCACATGAATGCCAACGCACTTTTCTGCGCCGGAATTGTCGCACTCGCCCTCGCGGCGGGTTGCGCCGCACCAGCAGATTCGTCGCGATCGAATGCGCGCTCGTCCAACCCATCGACTGCATCAAGGCCAGACTGGGAAGACCCGCAATCATCCACAGCACCAGACACGACCGTCACTTCAAGCACTCCGATGTCGAGCATTGTGCTGCCCGTTGATGATGGATCGAGCGATGGCGTTGCGATCTTGCGTTGGCAAGTCCCCGACAAGCCATCGGTCATCTCAACCTTCTTTTCCAAACACCCTCCAAGCGGACTTTCGATTGATGTGCAAAAGCGACTAGCAAACAATGGTGTCGTCGTTGCGCAGATTCAACTGATCGATCTTCCTCGAGCCCTTGAAGAACTCGGCGGCACCTATTCGAGCGTTCGATCGTGGCTTGGACAAGCCACGACATGGAATCAGCTCAGCTCATACCGAGTTCGTGGCACGGTCGCTGCGGTCGTTGATGGATCAACGAATCGATTCAAGGATGGTTCTCTGCAACTTCTTCTGCGCGGCTGGACGGTCGCGCTCGAAGCTGGCGCGGTGACGGACATTGAAATTCTTACATCGTTTCTGCCTGGCGGCGAAGTGCCCGGAGCGCGGTCGACTCTTCGCGAGGCCTTCCCATCGGCGGGATTCTTTCTCTCCCTCGAACGCGGCAGCACACTCTTGATCACAGCAGTTGCACCCAAGACCGCTCGAGATTCATCGACCCATGCGCCTCTGCCTGGTCCGCCCGTCACCGCGCCGCCGACGCTGGGTGAACTATTGATGACTCGCCCCACCGATTCGACAGATCCGCTGCCACTTCGAACTTGTATCGTGATCATTCCGCTCATTTCATCTCGCTATTTCTTTGCCGATCGAGATGCCACCGTAGACTCGGCAGCGCCAACTCAACCGCGATGATCACCACACCGTCCATCCCACCAACTCAGTTGCATACCAAGAAGCATCGGCGAAGGCTCATGACAATCGCTGTGCTGCCCACGCTTCTGACACTTGGAAATCTCATCTGCGGTTTTGCCGCCATCCATTACGCGAGCAAACCGATTGGGCCAAGCAATGTGATGGGCTGGAGCACGCTGACCATTGCCGGCGCGCTGGTCTTTCTGGGAATGCTCTTTGATGGATTCGACGGATTCGCGGCGCGATTGACCAAGTCGGCGAGCGAATTTGGAGCGCAACTCGACTCGATGGCCGACATGGTCACCTTTGGAGTCGCACCCGCATTCATGGTCTTGCGACTGGTGAGTTATTACTACGGCGGCCCCGACCATTACACGGGAATTCTTGGGCCAGATGCCGAAGGCGTATATGGCAAGATCATGTGGGGAGTTGCCGCGTTTTATATTTGCTGCACTGCGCTTCGACTCGCGCGCTTCAATGCCGAAGTTCCATCGACCAACGAAGTGGATCACCGATATTTCCGCGGATTGCCGTCACCTGGCGCCGCAGGAGCGATCGCGAGCCTCACTCTCTTACATCAACACTTGGTCGTCATTCAATTTCACGAGGCGCCGTCCAGTGGATTTGAACGCACATCCGCACTACTGCTCCCGCTGGCCACAATGCTCGTCTCCGCGGCGATGATTTCTCGCTTGCCATATGTGCATGTCATCAACAGATACTTGCGAGGTCGGCAAACATTCGCATTCGTTGCTTGGATGATGTTGCCCATCGCGTTTTCGGTCTGGTGGTTCCAAGTCGCCCTGGCGATCACCTTCTGCGCCTATGCGATGTGGGGACCAGTACAACATTATTTCAATCGCCATCCCAAGAATGCCGTCGACCCCGAAATGCTTGACGACGCGGAGGCGATCGATGCCGATGATGCTGACGCCAACGAAACGCCTCAACCACCACCCCGCTGACTATGACCCAAGTTGCGACAACTATCCCAGATCGGTTTGGTGTCTACGGTGGCAGCTATGTGCCCGAAACGCTGGTGCATGCGCTGAGTGAACTCGAGAGCGCATACATCGCAGCGCGTGCGGATCCTCTCTTTCGAGCCGAGGTCGCAGATCTTCTTAAACATTTTGTTGGGCGTGCAACACCACTCACCGAAGCAGTGAGGTTGACGCGATTCGCTGGCGGTGCTCGCATTCTGCTCAAACGCGAAGACCTTGCTCACACTGGCGCGCACAAGATCAACAACACGATTGGTCAAGGCTTGCTGGCCAAGCGCATGGGCAAGAAGCGCATCATCGCTGAAACTGGAGCTGGACAGCATGGCGTGGCCACCGCGACGGCATGCGCACATTACGGTCTTCCATGCGAGATTTACATGGGATCGGAAGACATTCGCAGACAATCGCTCAATGTTTTTCGGATGCAACTGCTCGGCGCGAAAGTGATCGAAGTCAACTCGGGTTCACGCACACTCAAAGATGCGACCAATGAAGCGATGCGCGACTGGATGGGTTCGGTCGGCGAGACGCACTACATCATTGGCAGTGTGGTTGGACCGCATCCATTCCCCACTATCGTCCGCGACTTTCAGAGCGTCATTGGATGCGAGTGCCGAGCGCAGTGCATCGAACGCTTCGGCCGACTTCCAGACACGATCGTCGCTTGCGTTGGCGGTGGATCCAATGCGGCCGGCATCTTCGCGCCATTCATCGCCGATGCGTCGGTTGAACTCATCGGCGTCGAAGCGGGCGGACGCGGCAATTCACCGGGCGATCACGCGGCTCCGCTCAGTTTGGGAAAGCCGGGTGTCTTGCACGGCTCATACTCCTATGTCTTGCAGACTGCCGATGGACAAACGGCCGATGTCCATTCATGCAGCGCCGGATTGGACTATCCCGGAGTTGGTCCTGAACATTCGTATTGGCGCGATACCAATCGAGTGCAGTACCGCACCGTGACGGATGCACAGGCTCTTGAGGCTTTCCAGTTGCTTGCTCGACAAGAAGGAATTATTCCTGCACTCGAAACGGCCCATGCGGTTTACGCCGCAATTGAAACGGCTCGAAGCATGCCACGCGAATCAATCTTGGTCATCAATGTCTCTGGACGCGGCGACAAGGATGTCACCGAGGTGATTCGTCTTTTGGCTGATTCTCAAGCCTGAATTTCACATCTGCAACACCATCTCAACTGGCATCTGCTGGCGCAGATTCCTTGGGCTGTGCATCGTTTGGCTTCGCATCGTTGGTCTTAGCGGCCTTTGGCTTCGCATCCTTGGGCGTAAATTCAATCGCAATCGGATAGTGATCGCTGGCATATCCGGCTGGCGGCTTATCCTTTTTCCAGTCATACGCATCGCCGGGATGCAGTGAAGACAAGACGAAGTATGAACCGGGAACGATCTCATTGGCGAATCCTTTGGAGATGATGATGTAATCGATTGGTCTGCCCGACTCGTGTGTTGTGTACTGCTCTCGAAGTGCATCGCGCTCGGCCTGGGGAAGCGATTTATTGCGATCCTTGGTGATGTCTTCCTGCGGTCGATAGTCATAGCCGTTGAGCCATCCCGCATCCTTGTACATCTTGCGACACTGAGAGAGCGGCGTCGAATTGAAATCACCAAGGATCACGATGTTCGCGTCTGGATTCTTCGCCAGATCGGCCTTTACAAACTCGATGATTTTCGCAGCTTCCGCCTTGCGGTGTTCCTCAAACTTTACGCCGCCAGCCTTGTGATGAATTGCATATGCACTCAAGACATAACCATCTGGCAACTCGATATCGACAGCCAGCGGACTGCGCTGGAATTTGGTTGCATCCTCTGGCGCCTTGTCCTGCGCAGGCGCGGGCGTGACCGCTGCGTCGGGCTTGTTTTGTAGCTCTTTCGTGTCGTCCGCACTCGGCTCACTTCCACCTGCGGTCCCCAATTTCGCATCCAAGAAAACGCGCGCATTCTTGATGGGAAAGCGCGAAAGCACGGACTGCTCGATGCCGCGGTAATAGCCCGCGTCCAAGCTTGCGAGGTATGTGTAACCCATGTCCTTGATGTATGTGTCGCGGAACCAAGTCAGCGCCTCTTGTGATTCCACCTCTTGGAGAAACAGCACATCCGCATCGAGTCGACGAATGACTTTCGCAAGCGCCTGCGCTCTGTCTTCCGTAACGGCGAGTTTCATGTCGTCCCACTCACCGCTCAGATTCGGATCATCCACATGGTCGCAGAGATTCTGAACATTGTAAGCCGCCAAGCGAATCGCTCGAGTTTTCTTGGGCGCATCGGCAATTCCATATCGCAAGCCAGGACCGCGTTTGGCCTTGGGACTTTTGGCACTGCCGCTGTCCGCGTCACCTCGCGGTGTCGACTGTGTGGGTTTGGATGCAACTTGCGACGAAGCTTGCGACGAAGCTTGCGACGAAGCGTGCGACGCCGGTTGCGTCGCAACTTGCGACCTAACTTGCGACGCGCCAAATCCAACCGTCACGATCAACGCGAGTGCGACCAAGACAATACGAGAGAGTTTGTTCATCGTTCGATGGTAACTCCCTACCATCGAGCAATGCCAGTGTGGACAAGTCGACGCCGATACGACCAATATGTGATCGATGCCGCCGAGCACCGTCGCAAGCGACGCTCCGAGAGAACGATTATTTCACGCCAAGGCACCGAAGTCAGCGCCAAACGAAATCGCCCGATCGGTCCGTTATTGTGGGCGTTCTTCGCCTTTGTTCGCCGCGATAAAACAGCAGTCGTCACTGCGTTGTTCTGCGCGACAATCGCCTCGGGGCTTGAACTCTTCCCTCCAGCGGCGACGAAGATCGCAATCGACAATGTCTTTGCTGGTCGGCCGCTGCCAGCATCGGTCTTGCGCTGGATCCCCGACGGGTCGCAAATCGCATCGAGCCCCCAGTCGATCTTGGCCGCATTGGCGATCGGGATCGTCGCGTTGTCGTTCGTCGCGGTGATCGCGGGCATCGTTGGAAGATGGCTCGCCACGCGCACTGTGAAATCCGTGCAGAACCGAGTGCGAAGATTGGTCTTCGCACATGCCATGCGCCTGCCTCTCTCTCGCGTCCAGCAAATTCGTACTGGTGGACTCGTCTCGACGCTGCGCGAAGATGCGGGTGGTGTCGGCGACCTTGTCTTCAGCATGCTCTACAACCCGTGGCGCGCGGTCATTCAGTTGCTGGGCAGTTTGATCGTGCTGGCGATCACCGATTGGCGACTGCTCATCGGTGCGCTGGTCGTTCTTCCAGTGATCATCCTGACCCATCGCACATGGATCGGCAGAATTCGCCCGATCTTTCGCGACATCAAAGTGACCCGCGATTCAATCGACGCGCATGCGACGGAAGTTTTCGGCGGCATGCGCATCGTCCGTGGCTTTGCCAGAGCGCGCACCGAATCTTTGCGTTACACCAGTGGTGGTCATCTGATGTCTCGGCAAGAACTGCTCGTCTGGTGGTGGTCGCGCGGAGTCGATCTGGCGTGGGCGCTTTTCATTCCGATCGCATCCGCGGCCCTGCTCTGGTATGGCGGCACGCAAGTCTTGAACGGTTCGCTCACTCCTGGCGACTTGGTGCTCTTCCTGACCTATGTGATGATGCTGCTCATTCCAATTCAAATGCTCGCCGCGAGTGCGACGGCATTCCAAACCAATCTCGCTGGTTTGGATCGCATTCTCGATCTGCTCGCCGAATCGACGGAGATGCCGGATCGACCCGATGCCGTGCGCATTGCCAAGAAATCCATCGAAGGCGAAGTGCGTCTCGATGGAGTTGGATATCGCTATCCCGGCACCGAGGTCGATGTTCTGCGCAACATTTCGTTTACCGCCAAGCCCGGACAAACGATCGCCCTCGTTGGACCATCTGGCAGCGGCAAGACAACGCTGTGCAATCTCATCGCTCGATTCTTCGACCCCACCACTGGATCGATTCAGGTTGATGGACGAGATTTACGCGACACGCAACTCGATTCATGGCGCCGTGTGCTTGGAATTGTTGAACAGGATGTCTTCCTCTTCGATGGAACAATCAGCGACAACATTCGCTATGGAGACCGCGACGCACCGGACACACTCGTGCGCCGTGCGGCCGAACTCGCCAACGCTGCGGAATTCATCGAGCAACTGCCCAAGGGATATGCCACTGCGATTGGCGAGAGAGGTGTGCGACTCTCGGGAGGCCAACGACAGCGGTTGGCGATTGCCCGCGCCATACTGGCCGATCCACGCATCTTGATTCTCGACGAAGCCACGAGCAGTCTTGATTCACAGAGCGAGCGACTCATTCAGTCTGCGCTTTTCACTCTGGTGCACGAACGCACAACATTCGTCATCGCCCATCGGCTCAGCACGATTCAGCATGCTGATCTCATTCTCGTGCTGGAGCGCGGCGAAATCACGGCGGCTGGCACGCACACTGAACTCATGAGCAGCAGCGAAAAATATCAACAGATGGTGCTGATGCAGACTGCGATTCCTGCGCCGCCCAAGAACGGCTCGCCCGCCGCGATCGCCAAGGCGATCAAGTAGGCGATATCGCCGCGGTGCGCGCACTCGAACCGCGCCCCTTCCATGATCGCCGTCCAGTCTTCGCCAGCCACAAACTGTGCCACTGGATGAGTGTCAACAGCAAGATGCCAACAGGATGCAACATGACGGAGCGAGCGGACTGACCAAAGCGAATGGCGAAGACGATGCGCTGAATGCATGCCACACCAATCGCGGCGAGCGCCAGAGCGGTCGTTAATGTGCGCAATTCACCAGTGAATGCAGCCAAAACGATCCATGCCCACGGCAGCACATGTCCCACGAGATGAAGTGCTGTGATGAAGCAGAGCAATCCGATTGATCCAAGACCCTCGAATGCGTTCTTGGTGAAGCCGCGCCAAACCTGCCCCGCTCCGCGATACATCCGACACGAAACGATGTCGGTGCCGTCGAACAGATCTGTTCGACCTCCAACTTTGCGGACGGCTCGCGGCAATTTGATGCCGTCGTGCATGGACTGCGCGAATGATGCGTGGCCACCTGCGCGTTGCCAGGTCGTGCGACGCACGAACAGAAACTGCCCGCACCCCGCGCTCGCGGCTGGGCGAGTTGTGGCGCGCATCGCACCGATTGGAAGATAGGAAAGCAACACAAAGTGAATGAGTGGAATGATCGCATCCTCCATCCAACTGCCCGTGATCTGCCGTGGCACGGTCGAGATGAGCTCGCATTTCGCCGCGCGTGCAGCAAGCCAAGTTGTACGCAAACATGTTGCATCAAGCCGCACATCGGCATCGGTGAAGAGCAACCACTCACCACGCGCCACCTGTCCCATTCTCTCGCAACCCCACTGCTTTCCATTCCAGTCCATCGGCAGTGTTTGTGTATCGACTCGCCGCACGCGCGCGTCGCGCTCCACCAGCCCCGCCAAAATGCGCGGCGTGCCGTCCGTCGAATCATCGTCATAAACGAGCACTTCCACATCAACGCCTTCGTTGGCGAGGGCACATCCAACACACTCCGCGATATTCGATTGCTCGTTGCGAGCTGGAATGCACACTGAAATGCGCGGTCTTTCGCCGCTGACCTCTTGCGCGACGGGCGCCGTGCAATCAAATGCTCGGTATCGCAGCAGATTCACAAATCCCATCACTGCCGCAAGAGCGCATGAACCGAGGGCGCAACACATGACGATCGTCATGATGCTGATGGTGCTGACGGCACTCACGGCGCTCATGGCGCGCGCTCCCGCGACGCACGATCGACCTGCGGTGTTCGCATCGACAAGTCGATCGATCCTCGTCGACCCGTGATGCGCAGCCAGAGGTCATACACCGGATTGATCTTCGACTTTGTTCCGCCCATCATGCACTCGAACAATTTCTCGTCGCGGGTCGCGACCGACGCCGCAAGTTCATGGGAATTGCTTTGCATCGAAGCGACAATCACACGCTGCCAACCAGCGGTTGATGGCTCGCTTGGATTTGGCACATCGCGCACTCGCAGGAAAATCTCTGGTCGCGCGTCGATCCAGAATCCATATTCCACGGCGACCGATACCACTCGGATATCCGCGATCTTCGACGCCAAGACCGCTGCGCCGGGACGCACCACAATAGGCAATCGCGCATCCGAAAATCTCCCCTGCGGTGTCAACATGATCACAGGCCGAGAGTCGCCGCGCATTTCGCTCTGCACATACTGCACCATCGCCGGAAGACTGCGCGGATTTTCGGGATCGATGCCGAAGACTCCAAGCCGGCGAAAGATCGCAAACTGCTTCAATTGCGCACGATCCATCGGAGCAATCACCCTGCGCGAAGCACAAAAAGCCCCACGCAAGAAGACAAAGACAATCGCGTCCCACCATGCGCAGTGGTTCATGACGATCATCACTGGCTGAGCGCCCACATTGAGTTGCTGCGCCACGGCGACACTCGATCGCTCCATGCGCACGGCAAAGAACTTCTTCGCCAAGAGACGGCGCACATACCAATAGAACCAGTCGATCACACGCGCGCTCCACTTCGCAGGGAGAATTAGTTCTTCATCGCTGCGTTCAGGCATTTCTCGTTTCCTGCTTCCACTTGCCCTTGCAATGGAATCGACAAATCCTCGCATGCCGACCGCGCCGCAGTGACGCCGCTCATCAACACCATCGGCACTCCCGGCCCCGGATTGGCGCTTCCACCAGCGATATACAGCCCACGCAACACACGACTTCGATTGCGCGGCTTGAATCCGCCCTTCAATCGACCGTGCGAAGCCAATCCGTAAATCGCGCCGCCTTCCGCGTTGTACATCCGCTCAATCGACTGCGGCGTGAGATGCCGCTCGACAACAATGTGCTTCTCCAAGTCGCTCATGCCGCAACGCTTCAATTTCTCGATGACCACTGGACGATATTGCTCGAGAATTCCTCCTGGCCCCTCCCAGCGCTGGCCCTCTCGCAAGTGAGCGGTATGGATCAGCGCATACAGCGCCTCGCCACCAGGCGGCGCCTGCGTTGGATCCGTTCGACTTGGCACGCATATATATATAGAAGGATCGCGCGCTGGAATGCCACGCTGATAAATATCCTCGAATTCCTGCTGTGAATTGCCACTAAAAAGAAAATCGTGATGCAGCAGATGATCGTATTGCCGGTTGAGGCCGAGATAGAGAACCACCCCACTACACGCTGGCTTGTACTTCGATGCGATCGCACGCTGCGCCTTGACACCCTTGGCGCCGCCGATGAGATCTCGATAGGTGCGCTGAACATCGCAGTTCGAGACCACGATGTCCGCCGAGATTTTCTCGCCATCTTCCAATTCGACACCAACCGCACGACCACCATCTTGCAGAATGCGCCGGACTCCTCGTCCAGTCAGAATCGTCGCGCGCTCTTCCCGCAGGATGCGCTCAAGCGCGCGCGCGACCGACCGCGTGCCACCCATCGAATACCAACAGCCATGATCGACTTGCGCCGCAGCGATCAGCGACAGAATCGCAGGCGAGAGAAATGGACTTGATCCGACATACTGAAGAAAATGTTCGCACAACTGCGCCAGGTGCGGCTCTGCAACATGCTTGTGCACCGTGCTACCAACCGTTGCGTACGGCCGCATGCCCAGCACGGCCTTCAGCAGCCCAGGCTCGCTCATCGGCGAACGGCGCATGAGATCCATCACGCCTTCGAGGTCGCGGTAAAAGAAAACCTTCTCGCTCAAGTTGAACATGCGCCGGCTATACGAGAGAAAATCACGCCATCCCTTGCCAACGCCCTGCCCAGGAAATTGCAGATCCATCGCGTTGGCCATCGCGTCAACACCATCGCGCAGATCCAGAATCGTTCCATCATCGAAGAAGCATCGCCACTGCGGGTCGAGCCGAACCAAATCTAAATAATCGCCAACCGAACGACCACTTCGAATGATGATGCCGCGCACGACCTGCGGCAGCGTGAGGATGGTCGGTCCCATATCGAAGCAAAATCCTGCTTCTTCAAGCACATTCATTTTGCCGCCGAGATGCGTGTTTTTTTCGACCACCGTGACATCAAAGCCATGCGTGGTCAGCTCGACCGCCGATGCAAGGCCAGCAAGTCCACCTCCAACAATCACTGCGGATGGACGGCCAGATCGATTGGACTGCGAAATCATGTGCGCGGTTTCCTTTGGAACCCACCAAGAATAGTTCGCAGGATCAACTGTGTCTTGTTGTCGGGCTCGCCCGTTGGGATGCGCATCAGCATGCTCGTCGTCGAAACGCTCACTGCGCGCGTGAGTTCGAGCAGGCCCGCCTCGCCTCGTGAGACTCCCCAACCGCTTTCGCCACGACCACCAATCGATGAGCCAGGATGCGCAGTTGGAATGAGAGAGTCGTTGAATGTCACACACCCGGCGCCGAGGCTTGCGATGAACTCTCCATCAACCGACCATCGACGCACGCGTCGTGATGACGCAAAGATTGACATGCTGAGATGCTTGGAATATCCACGGTGAATTTCGAGCGCCTCGATCGTGTCCTTGGCCGATATCACCGCGACGGCTGGAGAAAAATGATTCCCCACCGCCAGCTCGCATTGCTGCGGGCAATCCAAGATCACACTCGGCCGAACGACCGATCCACTCGACAACTCCACAACACCTGTCAGAGAATGCCCACCCGCCGCGATTGCTTGCCGCAGGCAGAAATCCATTCGCTCGGCCGCGGCCCGCGAAATCAGCCGCATCGGTTTGGCACCCGCGACCATCGGCGCGAGGTATGCCAAAAACGCGCGGTACACCGCGGCCTCGACGATGATTCGCCGCGGCGCCATGCATGTTTGCCCAGCATTGAGTGTCACGGCCTGCCAGAGACTCTTCGCCGCCAATTTCAAATCGGATCCAGCCATGACAAGAGCGCAATCGGCCCCGGACAATTCAAGGGTCGTTGGTGTCAGCGATCGCGCCGCGGTTTGAGCAATGACACGCCCCACTTCCGTCGAACCCGTAAAGACAATGCGGTCGAATCGTTCGCTGGCCAAGAGCGACTCGCCATCAACGCGCGTGGCTGGAGTTCGCGTCAGCATTCCCGCTGGCATTCCATCCGCCGCCAGTCGCAACAACAATCCTTGACACCGCGGCGACAACTCCGATGGTTTCACAACGGTCGCATTGCCTGCAATGACAGACTGCACCAGTTGTATTCCCAGCAACTGCACTGGATAGTTCCATGTTGCGATGATTGCAACTCGTCCAACTGGCACACGAACAACGCGATGCTGCTGACCGATCATCCACCAAGGTCGGCCGCGAACTCGGGCTGTTGCCAGAACGCGCTTGGCATATCGCAGGTGCCAGTGAATGCTCGCACGCAGTGGAAGAATCTCGCTGGCAAATGCATCCCACGCGCTCTTGCTCGTTTCGGCCTGGATCAACCCAATCAAATCGTCGGCGTGCTGATCAATCCGCACGCCGAAGCCTTCGAGCCAGTGCAATCGCTCAGTGAGAGTCCATGCGCCTGCCCTCAGCGCGTTGGCCAGCGATCGATCATCCATCATCCGTCCTGTGTTCGGACTCGATGGCTGAACCTGAGATTGAGCGATATTGTCGGTGATAAAGTGCGCCACGAACCTTTCCAAAAGCGTTGCCTATAGTACAACCCAACGAGTGAGCATAAGGACAATTCGATGAGCCGACCGCACCAAATCAATATTCCTTCACACGGTCGATCAATCGCCGTTGTCGGCGCTGGTCCCGGAGGACTCGCCGCAGCAATGCAATTGGCCGCCGCGGGACTCTCGGTAACCATATATGAAGCCCTGCCCGTGGTGGGTGGACGCGCCCGGCGCATCACGGTTGGCGATTATTCATTCGACTGCGGACCAACCTTCTTTCTGATGCCATATGTGCTCGAGGAAATCTTCAGTGCCTGCGGGTTGCGCTTGTGCGACTTCGCGCAACTGCAGCGGCTCGATCCAATGTATCGACTCATCATCGGCGACAAGCAAGGACCACCGACGATTCTTGAAACCACTCAGGATGTTGACGAGATGGTTCGCCGCATCAGCTCGATTGAACCGCGCGACGGTCCAGAATTTCGAAGATTCATGGACGACAATCGCATCAAACTCGAGCGACTGACTCCCGTGCTCAAGACTCGCGTGCGAACGCTCTTTGACATGATCTCGCGCGAAGGCGTGCAAGCCGCCCCTCATGTTCGCCCGTGGGAATCGATTTACACACAGCTCGGGCGATACTTCACAAACCCCAAGGTGCAGCTCTCTGTCTGTTTTCAAGCGAAATATTTGGGTATGAGTCCTTATGAATGTCCCAGCCTCTTCAGCATTCTTCCGTTCATCGAATATGAATATGGAATTTGGCATCCCACCGGCGGATGCAATGCAATCACCACCGCGATGGCCAACGCATGCCGCGCGATGGGTGTTGAAATTGTCACCAACGCGCCCGTCGAGCGCATCGCATTCGACGGCAAGCGCGTGACTGGAGTGGTTATCGATGGCAAGCTTCGAGCGCATGATCGCGTCGTCGTCAACGCCGATGGAACATGGGCGCTCAAGAATCTCGTGCCCGAACACCTGCGTCCGCGTGACAGCGATCAACGGATCGATGCGCGCCGCTATTCATGCTCAACATTCATGCTGTATCTCGGCGTGAAAGGTCGGGTGGATCTGCCCCATCACACGATTTTTATGTCGGGCAGTTACGAAGACAACTTCCGCGACATTTCGCACAATGGCAAGTTGAGCGAAGATCCATCGGTCTATGTTCACAACCCATCGCCGCTTGATCCGTCGCTCGCGCCGGCTGGAAAGAGTTCGCTGTATGTGCTCGTGCCCGTGACCAACAATCACCCCCAGCACTGCGCCCTGGACTGGAACAAAGAAAAACCACGCCTGCGCGAAGATGCCCTCAAGCAACTCGAAGGCGTCTTTGGAATCAAGGACATTCGATCTCGAATCGAAGTCGAAAAACTAGTGTCACCGCTCGATTGGCAGCACGAACGGATCAACCACGGCGCAACATTCAATCTCGCGCACAACTTCAGCCAGATGCTTCACCGACGCATTCCACACACCTATCCCGGCGTGGAAGGTCTGCATTTCGTAGGCGGCGCGACTCATCCCGGCTCTGGGCTTCCCGTGATCTTTCTCAGTTCATCGATCACCACCAAACACATCTGCGAACTTGAAGGTGTGAATCATCCGCTTGCTGAACAGCCCGTGCCGTGCGCCTGACCGTATCCTCGCCGCCGTGACAATGACATACGGCCAATATCTGCGCGTCCCCGAATTGCTCTCGCTGCAACATCCGCTCTCGGGCGGTAAGGATCACGACGAGACGCTCTTCATCATCATTCATCAGGTGTATGAACTCTGGTTCAAGCAGCAGATTCACGAGGCGATATTTCTTCAGCGCATGCTCGAAGCCAATAACGATCCCACAGCGCTCGCCACACTCAAACGCATGCTGACGATCCTCAAGACGATGGTCGGACAAATTGATGTGCTCGAAACGATGAGCCCTGTCTCGTTTCTCTCGTTTCGCTCGCTGCTTGCCAATGCAAGCGGCTTTCAATCCGCGCAATTCCGCGAATTCGAATTCATCTTGGGCAATCGGCGGCTCGCCGCGGTCGAGCGATATCCAGAGGGCAGCGCCGAACGACTCGGTCTCATGGCTCGACTGCAAGAACGAACACTCTGGCAATCATTTCTGCTTCGACTCAAGCACGGCGGACACAAGATCCCCGATGGATTGACCGACGCGAAGTTGACCACACTGCCGGAACCTGATGCACAACTGCAGGAAACTCTGCTGGATATTTATCACAATCATCCCCATGATCGAATGCTCTGCGAGCTGCTGGTTGATCTTGATGAAGGGATTCAAGAGTGGCGATATCGCCATGTGAAGATGGTGGAAAGAACAATCGGCGTGCGTATGGGAACTGGCGGTTCGCCTGGCGCTGCCTATTTGCGCTCGACACTTTTCACGCCACTCTTTGGTGACCTTTGGACGATTCGCGATCGCATCTAAATATCGCATCTAAATATCGCATCTAAATATCGCATCTAAACATTGCGCATCGATCCAAGTCCAAATCGCCGCTCACTGACCGAGCGAACCAGAACCAGCTCGAATCTGAATGCGACCTGATGTGAGATCCCACGACATCGCAGACGCGCGCAGAGGTGTCCCCTGTCCCTTGGGAAGAACATTCACTAGCCGGCCAGCTCGCGCACGCATCTCGGCGATCTGCGTCACAGGGTTGTAATCAAATTCCTCGCACTCCACATCGTATTGAGGCGTGCGAATGAAACAGTGACCGATGCCGCGCACGCGCTGAATCTCCGATGATCCGCCCAACGAAAACACCTGCGCAGTTGCGCCAGCCGACGGCGCAATTTCTTCGAGCTGCCGCTGCAATGTCGCTTCAAGTCGGTCGCATGTGAGCGTCCATGTGAGCGGCATGGTGTCGGTCGGATTCGCTCCTGCTCGCACAACCTCGACCGATCGATCCATGGTCATCAAGAATTTTCCGTCAACAAGAGGCTTGAGATTCATGGCCGAAACCCAGCTGAATCTGCTCACACCTTCGAGTCCTCCGCCGGGAACTTTTTCGTCGCGCTCACGATTTTGTTGTGCTTTCGGATCGGACGAAGCGCCCTGTGGAACATTCACCAGCACACTTCCAGCACCAGGAACACTCGCCTCGCCAGTGACGGCGTCATAGTTGATCGTCTGACCGCGCACTTGAAAGAGACGCGGCTCGCCCGTGCGCTGCGCATCGGTCCAGAGTTGATTTTCCAAACGCGCATCGCCTGTGGCGATGAGTCGGCGCAGCCGCACTTCACCACCCGTCGCAGTCGCCGCAGTCGATTGCACCGCCGTTGCCAGCGCGCCACCCGGCGCAGGTCTGCGATCAAATTCCAAGTGCACAGTCTGCGCGTCCAGCGCGTCGTATTCTTCCGCGCGCGGCTCTGCACGCACGCGAACATCTTGCGAGAGATCGAGCGTTGCGCCATTGTGGCCGAGATCCTTGTATGTCATCTGCCCCTTCCACTGCGCATCCATTTCGACTTTGGCAGTCGGCACCGAAGGAACCGCAATCTTGCCACGCTGATCCGCAGCAACGATCGGCGATTGCCAACTGCGGGCGCGACCGCCACCAGCGGACTGCGCGGTTCGTTGGCGATCATCGACGGCCAATGCAGGAATGGAATCGATCATGACTCCAGATCGAATGATCACCAAATCAGGTCCGCGAAGATCCGACTTGCCCTGCGGTGGAAACGCAGTCATCCCTTGCGCAAAGACGCGCGCGCCATCTTTCATTTGAATCTGCACCCCGTTTTCAGCATCGACCCGCGCAACTTCCGACGGTCCCAGAGGCGGATCGCCATCCTGCGCCGCTCGCGGCTGGAGATTCGTCTCGGTGCTGACGAATTCCGCGCGAAGCGTATCGCACCAGAGTGTCTGCGCGACATCAGTCGCTTCGACCGCACCCGTTGCGATGAGCAACTTTGGCGTCGTGCGCCCTGCAAGATCCTTGCCAAGATCGATGTCGATCTTTTCGCCGCGCAGCGCAAGCCCAACTTGATTGGCAAGTTCGACTTCCTTGCCATCAATCTGAACTTTCAATCCATCGGCAGAATCTGGAACCTTCTCATCAACACCAACCGGCTCCATCTTCAGTTGACCTGTGAATCGAATGACCAGTAAATCGCCCACTGGCTCGGGCGCTGCGGCGAGTGTTGCTTGTGCGATTCGCGCGGCGATGCCAACCTGAGGCATCGATGATTGCAGTGTCATCGGCAACACATCGCCTGCGTTGTTCATCACCATTTCCTTAGCGATCAGATCACTCTGCAGCGAGAAAATCGCCACGAGCAAATCGCCCTTCGACCACGCGCGATCCTGGGCGGTGTAACGCAGCACTTCAACATCATCGTGCAATTCGAGCCGGTAAAATCGCGTGCTCGGTTCCGCAGTAGGCGCACTCTGCGCGACGGTGGGCGCACTCTGCGCCGCGGTGGACGCACTCTGCGCCGCGATCGTCGCAACTGGCACGCTCGCTGCCGCATGCGAATCAGAATCACTCTCCACCCTCCACGACACAGGCGTCATCTCAACCATCGCTGGCGCGGCACGCGCACTCGCACGCGCACGATTCTGCCGCGAACGGTCGATGACAATCGGTCCAAGTGGATGCTCGACCGTCAAGCGCTCGATGGACTTACCGTCACGACCGAGAAGAAGATCAAGTCCAGCGCCGTCGAATGTCAGCACATCGGTCGTCAATCGGAATGCCATCGCGCACTGAATCTCTCCAAGCACTTGATCAAAATCTAATTGCTCCGACTCAAGGATCAATGACGGACTGTCCTTGGCGAGATCGACGGCGACTCCCGGTGCCGGCCGAAAAACACGAATCACCACATCGCCAGTGAATGTCCCAGATTCCAGCGCGCGGTTTGGAACATACACACGCCCAGCACGCGCGCGCAGTGTGGCAACGCGACCATCTTCAAGATAAAAAACGGTTCGCGGCTCGGACATCGCCATGAACGCGCCAGGCTGCGGGTCGAATTTTTCCGCCATGTATTGCTGCGCGAGTCGACCATCCTTGCCGGCAACCTGCACCCATGCCTTCTCATCGATTTGCACATTCATCGATCCGCCTCGGCGATTCTGCGCTGCCGTGCGCTCTGCTTCAGAGAGCGGTCGCGGCGCAACCAAATCTTCGATCGGCGCGGAGCGATTCCTGTGCGATGCTGGAAGAGTGCGATCAAATTGCCACGCGGCAAAGAGAACACCAGCTGCGACGACGGCCGAAATGCCGACGATCTTTGCGGATGATGCGTTCATCTTCATAAGGTGCGGACAGTGTAACCCACTCCCATCGATCAATCGCCGGCGAAGAACACGACGGCGGCGATGTCATAGAACACATGGGCACCGACTGCGATGCCAAATCCGCGCAAGACATAGAGCACCCCAAAGAAAACCCCAGCGACCAGAAAAAAGATGACTCGGCGCCAGTCGGCTGCGCCTGCGGGTGTCTGATGCGGGTGATACAGCATGAAGAGTGCCGCAGAAATGGCGATGGCAATCGCGATCCCCCACCGCTCAGGCATGCGCAACAGATCGACCAAGACCGTGTGCAGCAGCGAGATCACGACCATGCGAAAAATGAGTTCTTCATACAACCCCGCACCAATACTCATGGTCACTCGGCCAAAGGTGTCGAGTTCTGTGATCGATTCTGGTGCGGCTGGGATGAATGCCCGCGAAATAAGTTGAGCCAGAACAAGCAGCGGCAATGCGAAGAGCACACTCTCAACAAACATTCCTCCCACAGTTGGCAAGTGAACCGACCACGGCTTGCGCGTGAGAATCTGCCAGATGACCATCACGACGATCAACGCCACCGCGGGAAGCGCCAGCGCTGGCAGACTGAGCCGCGCCGGATCGACGCCGAAGTTGGCGAAAAATTGCAGCAGCGTTTCGTGCGCACCGTTGGTGAGCGTGCCCTGCGAGCGCCGCAGGGCATACACCAGACCAATTTCATAGAGCACAACGAGCGGCGTGATCAGAGCCAGAATTTCAAGCGGTTGCTTGGATCGATCAAAGTAGCCGCTCATGAAAGCACGCGTTCGCGACGATCCACTGGATCGTTCGTTGCCGCGTGCGCCTTGTCGTTTGGTCATTCGTCGTCAGGCTGTCTTGACCGCGTTCATCTTATTGAGACGCAAAGCAAGACGACTCTTGCGACGAGCTGCGGTATTGCGGTGAATCGTCGGCGTGAGAGCAAATCGATCAAGCATCGATGAGAGCGAGCGCAACGACTTCTCAGCTGCGCCCTTGTCACCGTCGTGAACGGCTTTGAGGAATGTCTTGGTCTCGTCCTTGACTTTAATGCGGCGCCAACGATTACGCGCGCTGCGCTCGATACCTTGTCGAACTCGTTTTTTCGCCGATGGGGAATTTGGCACTGTAGTGTTCCTCGCAAAATCCAACGCCGAACGCGCAAGCGAACGGAAAAACGTCGGGCGGACAGTATTGCAGAAAACTCTGCGTTATGCAAGTGCAATCCAAAATTGCACTTGACGCGGAGGATAGGTTGTGGGGACACTACGCGACTCATGGCTATTCGCTCAAGTTCATCGGGCCCTCTCATTGCGGTTGTCGTATTCGTGATACTCACCGTTCTCTCGATGGCGACTGCAATCTACTTTTTTACAGAATTGAACAAGAGCGATGCGTCCGCGGCGGAAAGCAAGCGAGCTCTCAGCGCAGTGGTTGACCCCGGCTATCTCGACCAAGAGCCAGGAGCTGCCATTCGTCAAGCAGCCGAAGGCGAAAAGAAGAGTGTCGTAGAATTTCTGCTCTTGAAGAATCAAGAACTTGCGGCGGTTGTGACGGGCGAATTATCTGCCGATGCGGCCGCCGTTCGTTCGGCTCTTGGTTTGGCAGCAGAAGAAAGCGCAAAGCAGGCCATCGATTCTGCTCGCCGCAGCGCGACGGAAGCCGCAGCCAAAGTGGTCGAGCAACAACAAGTCGTTGCGCAATTGACTGCTCAAGTTGCACTCATTCAAGCGCAAGCGGACGCAACATCCAACGCTGCCAACGAGAAGGTGCGTGAACTGACTGCAACGATCGATCCCTACCGCGAATCCACTGAGCAGGCGCTCGCATCCATCGAAGAATTGAAAACCGCGCTGACGCTTGCCCGCGATGCAGCCAAGTCTGAATACACAAATCAGATCGAAGAAGAAAAGAAAAAGCAGGCAGACCTCGTTGCAGCCAACCAGACATTGACCGCTCGTATGGGTGAATTACAGCGGCAAGTTGATCAATTTCGGTTGAAGCCAAGCGACCCAGCCATTCTGGTCGACGGACGCATCGTCGATGTTTCTTCATCGAACAAGGATCAAGTCTTCCTTTCTCTGGGCAGCAAGGATCGCGTTCGCCCTGGGATGACCTTCGAGGTTTATTCCGATGCGGCGGCGATCATGTACGACCCGAGAACTGATCGTCAGACTCCTGGTTACGCAAGCGTGGAGATTATCAAGGTTGGCGACACAACGAGCACAGCCCGTGTCACGCGCAAAGCGCCGCGAAAGTCCGTTGCCAAGGGTGATGTGATCGCCAATGCGGTCTATAGCCCAACCTATCAATACAAGTTTCTCGTTCATGGAAAGTTTGATGTCGACGCCGATGGCAAAGTCACCGATGGCGAGAGTGACTACATCAAGGCGAAGATTCGCGATTGGGGCGGAATTGTAATCGACGGTGATGTTGTCACTCCTGATGTTGACTTCGTCGTGGTCGGTTCGGTTCCACCCAAGCCACATGTTCGATCCATCGCTGCAGATGATGCTGCATATGCCGCGTCGCTCGAGGCTGGACGCGCTTACGACTCCTACACCGCGCTTGTGAACTCGGCGTCTGCTGCGCAAATTCCAATTCTCAATTGGAATCGTTTCCAAATTCTGACTGGCGCACCCGAGCGCTGATCCGAGACCCTTGCGTCCAATCGGCGCTATTGATCATGCGACGGCCTTGGCGCAGTATGCCACTCTGCGTGGTCTCTTTGGACTCTGCCACATGTTCGGCGTTGCGCAGAACATGCGCACTTCCGCCGCCGCAGGCAGCCTCTACTTTCGCGCAGTGCGACGCCACCGCGAGCGCGCAATCGGTCATATTCAGCGCAGTTTTCCCAATCTCTCGCACGACGAAGTCAGAGACCTTGCCGAGCAATCTGTGCAGAGTCTCTTTCGAATGTTCATGGTCGAAGCCGTTGCGATCCCCCGCCTGCTCACTCCCACTGGATGGCCGAACTATGTCAGCACGAGCAGGATCGACAAGTCACTCAGAATGCTCGTCGGTCGCGACCCAGTGATCTTTCTCACAGGTCACTGCGGCAACTGGGAACTCCTTGGATTTGTGCTTGCGCTACTGGGTTTTAAGATGAGCGCCATCGCCCGACCGCTGGACAATCCGTGGCTCGATCGCTGGCTGCGCGGCGTTCGCGAAGCGCGCGGTCTGCAAGTTTTGACCAAATGGGGAGCGACGGCCGAAGTGCAAAAGCTGATTGAACAAGGTGGTCGCGTTGGATTCATCGCCGACCAGAATGCGGGCGAAGATGGCCTCTTTGTTCCATTTTTCGGACGACTTGCATCGAGTTACAAGTCGATTGGCCTGCTCGCGATGCGATATGAAATTCCAATCGTTGCTGGATCAGCTCGCCGTTGTGACGGAACATTTTCATACGAAATTGACAGCATCGACACGATCTATCCCAAGGATTGGAAGGATCAACCCGATCCGCTCTATTACATCACTGCGCGCTTCAATCGAGCAATCGAGATGGCGGTGCGGCGAGCGCCCGAGCAATATCTCTGGGTCCATCGGCGTTGGAAGAGTCGTCCACAACATGAGCGCCTCGGGAAACCGATGCCCGAGAGATTGCGCGAAAAAATCCGCAGTTTGCCGTGGATGACCGACGAGGAAATGGATCGACTCGAGCGTCCGATTGAGCCGTTGACCCTGCGACACTAATTCGACAATTCAGCGGCTATCAGCGGTCGAGATCGCTATACTCCCGCTCAATCAAGCACTTGATGCTTCGTTCATGGATGAACGAATGCCGTCTAGTCACCCTGCGATACGAAACATGACAAACCTCGCTCCAACTGATGCCCCCGCTGATGCCCCCGCTAATGCCCCCGCTGATGCCCTCAAGCGACCATCATCGACCAACCCAGTGGTTCTCTTCCTGCGCTATCTGTTGCCAGTTTTTCTCATCCATGTCATCGCTCTGCTGGCAATCTTTGGGATGTTCTTCGAGATGTTCTTTTCATGGACCGGGGTCATCGTCTGCGTGGTCGGCATTCATGTTTTTGGGCAGGCGATCACCATGGGCTATCACCGACTGCTGGTATACCGAAGTTTTTCTGTTCCGCGGTGGTTTGAATGGACGCTCGTCGTGTTTGCGCTCTGCTGCCTGCAAGATTCTCCCGCACGCTGGGTCGCGACCCATCGCATGCATCATGCGCACAGTGACGATGACGAAGATCCGCACTCGCCACTGGTGACATTCTTGTGGGGACACATGGGATGGCTCTTCCTGCGCAATCATGATCTAACCCATATGTCGAATTACTCGAAGTATGCACGCGACTTACTTCAAGACCCCTTTTACTTTTGGCTCGAGCGCAATCCGACCGCCCCGATGCTGTTCTATCTTGGGCAGTGCGTTCCCTATTTCGCCGTCGCGATGGGTGGTGCGATGTGGTTGGGCGAATCGCTTGCAAGCGCGGCGATGTTCGGCACAAGCGTGGTGATCTGGGGAGTCTTTGTGCGCACGGTGCTGGTCTGGCACATCACATGGAGTGTCAACAGCCTGACTCATATGTTTGGATACCAAAGCCACGAGACTGGCGATCACAGCCGCAACAACTGGCTCGTCGCGCTCGTCGCGGCCGGCGAGGGTTGGCACAACAACCACCACCAAGATCCTGCTGCATGTTCACTTCAGCATCGCTGGTGGGAATTTGATCTGACTTACTGGGAAGTTCGGGGACTCAAAGCGCTGGGAATCGTCGGCGATATCACGCCGTGCAGAGCGACGCGCATCGTCAAGGCCACCGAGAAGAAAGTGGACCGTGCCGCCGACGAGAGCGCTGGGTCGTAACCCACGGTCGTAACCCACGGTCATAACCCACGGTCATAACCCCCGGGCTCGACCGCACACACAACAAGCGGAGTTTTTATAATCTCCACCCCTTATGCGCACGCTCGTTGTCTTACCTTTCGCATCGGCGTCCGATCGATCACCTGCGGTGATCGGTTCGCGTGCGTCGGTGCAAAAGAGCCTCAGCGCGCTCAACACACACCCTGAATCTGCTGAGGCATCCGACATTCTGTATGGACCAGGCGTGGAATTTCAGCTCGCCCCAAATCAAGATCCCATCGTGCAGATGATGCTCGTCTTGTCGGACGAAGACATCGCATGGCAGGTCGTCGAGCGCATCGGTCGGCAACTGAAATGGAAATTTGTGGACATCAACTCGGGTGACGAACTCAAATTCGCTCCGTGAGCAATCCCACCGCAATGGACCCCTCGCCGTTGCAAATGGAATCGACACATTGGATGCGGATCACACTCAGCGCTGCCATCTGCGCAATCACCTGCTTGCTCATGAACCCCGCGTCTGCGCAGAGCGCTCGCGACGGCCGTGGCTGGCCGCGAACTGTGACAACACCAAAAGGCGACCGCGTCGCATTCAGTCAGCCTCAAGTGGACGATTGGAATGATGGCACCATCCACGCCAAGATCGCGACGGAGATTCAGCTTGCAAAGCAAGACAAGCCATGTCACGGCACGATCAATATCTACGCCCACACGACCATCGACCGTGATGATCGTGTGGTGACGCTGCAAGAGATATTGATTCCTGCGCTGCGCTTTCCGGTTGAGGCCAACGCGATCGATCCTCTGCGCAGTGCGGCGACATGGGCCCTGCAATCGGCGCGGTTGGAGATTGGCTTCGACGATCTTGTCGTCTCGATGCGCGAGCAGGCATTCCCCGCAGGTGATGCGATAAAACTCTGTGATGTACCGCCAAAGATCATCTTTCGAGACTCGCTTGCGGCAAGTCCACCAGACATCAGCGACCAATTCAGCGAAGTCGTCGCCACCGACGGACCACCAAAGTTTGCAACGATCGTGCCCAACCAACTCGAAGGCATCGAGAATTCACAGTCGCTTCTCTTTCGGGATGCGGAGGGAATTTTCTTCCTGCTTGTTTCTGGTCGTTGGCTCTCGGCAGATTCACTCGACAGTGCCTCATGGACATCATGGACATCATGGACATCATGGACATTCGTGCAGCCAGCCCTGCTCCCCGCGGCCTTCGCGGCGATTGCGGAATCGTCACGGTGGGCCGAAGCGTTGGCTAGCGTGCCCAACACTCCCGCAAGCCGCATCGCAGTGCTTGCCAATTCACTGGCGAGCGAGCGGACACTTCCACGCAACGCAACGATGGCCGTGCGCTGGCAAGGCGATCCAAACTTTATCGAGGTCGACGACTCGGGATTGTCCTGCGCAACGAACACAGACTCGGTTGTGCTGAAGATCGCCGCGAGTTACTACTGCTTGTCGGGCGGCGCATGGTTTGGCGCGACGGCTCCGCTTGGACCGTGGAATCTGTGCGCGACCCTCCCAGAGAGCATCGCATCCATCGCAATCGAGTCGCCACTTTTCTTCGTGCGTTTCGTCACCATCTCTGGCACAACCGCTCAAACGATCACCTATCGCTCGACCAGCGGATCTCGCTGCGCGTTCATGGCCAATGGCCTGGTGGTCTATGGAACTGGATACCCCGTTGCAGTTGAGTTTGCCAAGATCGAATCGTTGCCGACGCCAACATATGGCAGCGCAATGTGGTGGAATCCATGGACACTCGACTGGTGCAAGGGTTTTGGCGGTGTGAACAGCGCGTCCCAGCCCGCTCAACCGCCGTCGCTCAAGCCTGATTCGCCGTCGCTCAAGCCTGATTCGCCTTCGCTCAAGCCTGATCTATCGAGAGAAAATAATTTCATTGGACTCGACGGCCGCGTCTATGCCCATCGCGATGGAAAGTGGTGGCGCAACCAATCCAGCGGTGAGTGGATTGAATGGACAGAGAAACGATCGACATTGCGCGTGCTTGCAACCGACTTGGCCGCTCGACAAGCGGCGATCGCGACTGCCACAACATTCGAAAATTGGAAACGCAAACAGGCAGCGATTCAATCTGGTTCACACAACGCATTCAATCGATGTGCCGTGATGGATTCGCTTCGACCATCGACGGCGCATTATCAATTGTCTGCGGGCGCAACACACACCGAGCCATCCGTCCCTGAGAAGGCCGGCGCTCCATAAGTCATCGCAGCCTTCAGAGCGGTCGCCGCTCGGGCTCGCCGAGTGCGCGGGGATAACGCTTGGGAACCCGCCCAGTTTTCTCAACAATGACCAGCGTGCCAGTCGGCGTTCGAAGTTGCTCGACGACCACTCCGCGTAATTCGCCCAGCGCATGCGTTGATAACGCGACTTCCGCCGCAGCTTGTTCACCCTTGATTGCGACGAAGTGACCGCCAGGACGAACCATCGGCAAACAATACTCAAGCAAACTTGGCAAGCGCGAGACGGCTCGGCTGATGACCACATCGCACACTTCACGCAAGTCGCCAGCGCCGAGCGTTTCCGCGCGTTCAGCGCGAACGCGCACATTTTCCAGCCCCAGTGCCGTCGCGGTTTCTGCTAGAAATTTCGCCTTTTTCCCCGTCGATTCGACGAGTGTGAATTGACACTCCGGCATCACAATCGCAAGAACAAGTCCTGGAATTCCGCCCCCGCTTCCAACATCCACCACAGACTTTGCCTGCGATTGTTGCAGAATTGGCAGGATCGTCAGCGCATCAAAGATATGCCGCATCCACGCAGCCTCGCGGTCGCGCACTCCAGTGAGGTTCATGCGCTCATTGGCCTCGTAAAGAAGATCGAGATATTTCGACAGTTGCGCGATCTCAGTCGCATCGAGTTCGAGTCCATAGTCGGCGCACGCTTGGCGAAAATTCCCTGGAACTTCGTGTGTATCGCCACCCGCATCGCCACCTGCATCGCCACCTGCATCGCTACCTGCATCGCCACCCGCATCGGCACCTTCATCACTCGGCGGCTGAAGATCGCTCATACCGCACCTCGAATCGCGCTTCCACCCATCATGCTTCCGGCACGGGCATCGCGTGCGGAGATTGAAAAGAGCAGACCAACTGCAATCCACGATGCAACGATGCTCGAACCACCGAACGAGACAAATGGCAATGTCAAGCCGGTGATGGGCACGAGACCCATCGTCATTCCAATATTCACAAAGGACTGGAAGCCCACCATTGCGCCAATTCCGGTGCCCACGAGTCGACCAAATGGATTCCGTGACATCAGTGCGACCCACAACGCACCAATCACCAGCGCGACCTCGAGTGCGATCACCAGCATTCCCCCGACGAATCCCCAGCGACATGCGACCACAGCGAAAATCATGTCGTTGTGTTCCTCTGGCAACGCATTGAAACGAATGAGATTCTTCGCATTTTCCTTGCCGTTTCCCCACATTCCACCCGAGCCGATGAGTGTGCGCGCACGATCCGCTTGAAAGCCAATCGTGCGCGTGTATCGATCGTCCCCCGTCACCTGCGCCACAAGCGAATCAATGCGCGCGCGCTGATGCGGTTTAAGAAATGGATAGGACGCGGGAGCGAGAATGGCCGCACTCAACACCACGATGGCCAAATGCGATCGCTTCGCTCCTTGAGTCAAGAGCATCGCAAGCAGTGTGGGAAAAAAGAGCAGCGCCGTTCCCAAGTCTGGTTGCATCAAGATCAACAAGACTGGTGCAGCGGTGAGAACGATTGGCAACAAGAGTCCGGTGCGACTTCGCACATCTGCCGCGCGCCGAAGCCACCACGCGCCAGCAAGAATCCATGCGATCTTGACGAACTCCGCTGGTTGCACATCGATCGGTCCAAGGTCAATCCAACATCGACTTCCATTGCGAGCACGAACAATTGCATCTGGAACGCCGGGCGCGACCAACAGCACCAAGAGTGCGAGTGTTGCAAGAAAGACAAACGGGCTCCATCGTTCGATGATCGCTGGCAATGGCACCACAATCATTGCCGCTGCGATCAGTCCAACAATTGAATATGCAACTTGACGCAGCGCAAAGCCATGCTCGGTTGTATCGATTGCAGCGATACCGATCGCCGTCAAGAGCGCGGCGCTCACCACCGATATCCACCCAGCATTCCGCCATGAAATGCCCAATATTTGCGCAATAATTGGGCGATTTGGTGCGGCTTGAACTGCGCGGGCAGCGCCTCGAACAAATCCACTCATCGATCCGCGCCCAGTTGAAATGTGACGCGTGAATTGGTCTTGCCGTCACCGACCAAGTATCCCTCAGCGACCAGCGCGCGGATGACTGCCCCAGTGACTGGCCCGGCAGTTCGCCCGCCACTGCCACCATGCTCGACGATGACTGCGATGGCATATCGCGGCATGCTGTCGCCTTGATTGCCGACGAGCGCGGCACACCATGCGTGATCAGCATCGGTCACAATCCTCTCCGCGACTCCATCGTGATCGCGATCAATCTTGAGTGGCGGTGCTTCGGCGGTGCCAGTCTTGGCCCACACTCGAACACCAGGCGCTTGAATGATCGGCTCGCGATTTTCTCCACCAACATCCATGTGATTGCCTGTGCCGTAATTCTCCTCGACAACCCGGCGCAGTCCATCGAGTGTGCGCGAAACCGCCGTTGGCGAAAACGCATACACAGCGGAAGTGCTGCCCGCACCTGCGCGGAATGTGGGAGTTCGCACCGACCCTGCGCGTGCGGCCATCGCATATGCGTTGGCCATTTCCAGCGGAGTGATGGTCATCGCTCCCTGCCCAATTCCCAGCGAAACGACGGAAAATTGATCGTGTTTGGCATCGATGAGCGCTGCCGCTTGGGCAGATGGAATGGTTCCACCCATGGTGCCAAGTCCGAAGCGTCGATACCACTCGCACAACCGCGCCGCACCAAGTCGATTGGCAAGTGTGTAAAAATAAATGTTGCATGACCTGGCGAGCGCTTCTTCAACGCCAAGCGGTCCACCAGTGGTCTTGGAATGCGTCGTGAACTTGTATTTATCGCGATAGATCCAGCATCGCGCTGCGTCGGTGCGCTCCTTGAAAAAATGTCCGTTACATTCGACGGTTTCATTCTCACGCGCGACACCCTCGGCAACCGCCGCGAGATAAACGAGCGGCTTGACCAGCGACCCTGGCGGATAAGCGGCATTGAGCGCTCGATTGATTCCCGCAGTCTCACTCGCCATCGACACACGCCCACCGCGCGGCTGATCTTGCGGCAGCGGTGTCGATGCAGCGACAAGAACTTCGCCCGTCGCAACATCCACGATGACAGCCGCAGCAGGCAACGCATCGCCACTGACGAGCGCCTCGCTGTTGCTATGCCACGATTGAACCGTCGTCAGTCCGGTGCGCGGATCAAGCGCGGCCTGCACGCGCAATTGCAACTGCGCATCAATCGACAACCGCACATCCTTGCCAGGAATCGGTTCGATGCGCTGCTCCTCGGTCGAATCAAGCCGACGCGAGGCTTGCCCGCGAAAACCACGCAATTCGTCCTCAAATTGCCGCTCCATTCCGCGCGCGCCGACCGACTCTCGACCGATGCGATAGCCGCCGAGATCAGTGTGAGTCGAACCATCCTCAAGGACTCGCTCAAACGGTCGCCGATCTAAATCTTCCTTCCACGCCTCAGCGCGCACCGATCCAACAATTTGATCGAGCGCGCCGTCGAGCTTCAGCACCAACGCAACCGAACTTCGAATCGGGCTCGGCAGATAGGTCCGCGAAACCTCCACCTCCGAACTCTGCCATGGCAAACGGCGATGCGCCGCATCGACGATCTCCACCGCACCCGGATACGCGTCGGATATTTTTCTAATTTCGCGCGCTGATTCGTCGGGAACATCTCGAAAGACCACCTGCATCTCGCGCATCTCGCGACTGGGCTCTTGTTTGATATCCAGAGATTGACCTCGCGACGCGCGAATCTCGAGCTGACGCTTGAACGCACCTGCGCTCTGCTTCTCGATGCGCGATGCGATTGTCGACATGCGATCCCGCAATTCACTCTCAGACAATCCAGCGTGTATCGCGAGAATTTGAATCAGCGCTTCTTGCTTGTGCGACCAATCCGCACAGAGCGCATCAACTCGCTCATTCCGTTTCTCTGGCGATAACTTTTTCCACGCAGCTCCCGCATCCGCACGCGCTTGCACAAGCGCACGCGCTCGTGCCCACTCCCCCTTGGCAAGCGGGAAACTCACGGCGACGTCATAACTCGCCACATCTTCAGCGAGAACGCGCCCCTTTCGATCGAGCAATTTCCCCCGCCATGTTGGCAACAGCATCTCGATATCGAGCCGATCCTCAGCAGCTCGAGCAAGTTTGTCGCCTTGCACGACCGTCAACCAGAACATACGCACCGCAACAGTTGCCCCTGCCACGGCGATCAGCAGGAACAGAATAAAAAATCTCTTGCGTAAGTCTTGTTGCGCGCTTTGGTACGACACTCAGTCCTCCATAACTTGACCTGCGACAGTCATCCTTGACCGTGCTGCAAAAGTGTATCCAACGAGAAGATTGTTAGTATCCCTCTCCTTATGGAATGTGGAATTGTCGGCCTACCTAATGTCGGAAAGAGCACGCTCTTCAATGCACTCACCGCTGCCGGTGCGGCTGCTGCGAATTATCCGTTCTGCACGATCGAGCCCAATGTCGGCATCGTCCCAGTTCCGGACTCGCGCCTGCAAGCGATCAACGAAATCATTCCGACTCAGAAGATCATCCCCGCCGCGCTGCGCTTGGTTGATATCGCAGGCCTCGTCAAGGGCGCCAGCGAAGGCGAAGGCCTTGGCAACAAGTTTCTCTCGCACATTCGCGAAGTGGATGCCCTCCTGCATGTCGTGCGCTGCTTCAGCGACCCCGATGTCACGCATGTCGATGGTTCGGTCGATCCTCTGCGCGATATCGCGACCATTGAAACCGAACTCATGCTCGCGGATTTGCAGGTTGTCGAAGGCCTCGTTGACAAAGCTCGCAGAACCGCGATGCACGGCGATAAGGAAGCCGTTGCGCGGCAGGCGATTCTTGAACGCTGCAACATTGTGCTTAACGAATCCAAGCCAATTCGGTCCATCAATCCAACGCCCGAAGAGGCCGTGCTGCTGCGCAATTTGGGAATGATCTCGGCCAAGCGTGTGCTCTTTGTGGCAAATGTCGACGAGTCAGATCCGACTGGATCGGGACCGCTCGTCCAATTGGTGCGCAACTATGCCAAGGAACATGGCGGTATGGTCACCGTCGTCTGCGCGCGCATTGAGAGCGAACTCGCCGAACTTTCTCCTGCCGATCAATTGGAAATGCTCGAGTCACTGGGGATGAAAGAGCCCGCACTCGCTGCCGTGGCACGAGCCGCGTATGAATTGCTGGGATTGCAGTCTTATTTCACGGCCGGCGAAAAGGAAATTCGCGCATGGACCATCGTGAAGGGAGCGACCGCTCCGCAAGCCGCGGGCGTGATCCACACCGACTTTGAAAAGGGATTCATTCGCGCAGAGGTCTATAAAATGAAGGACCTGCTCGAACTCAAGAGCGAAAAGGCCATCCGCGAAGCGGGACGACTGCGCAGCGAAGGCAAGGCCTATGTCATGCACGACGGGGATATCGTGCACTTCCTCTTTAATCCGTAACTGCGCTACGAGCTGCTGTCGAGCGAAATCTTTGAGTCGCTCGCCGAAGCAAAGTATCTCTGCAATCGCCGGCGGAATTTGCGAGCAAGTGCGATGAAGCGATGTTGTCGCGGGTTGAACGAGCGCAAGTCAGGGAGAAGGCCCGACATGTGGATGGATGAAACTAGAATCCAAAAACATCATAAGGGGTGGTCCTGATGTGGGGTAACGGTCATCATTGACCGGGCACCTCAATACGGAACCACCGCTTATGGGAAACGGACCACTCATGGTCTTGTCCCCAATTCAGGTCCACCTTCAGCGCGAGAAAATCTGGTCAACCGGAACCTTGGTAATGCTCATTCCGGCCTCGCATCCTTTGGGAGCAAGTTCAACACGAAATTGTAAATGGCCGAGGCGTGTTTCAACGCCTCGTCAAATTCCTCGCGCGACGGTTCAAGAATGCCTTGTTCGTCAGGATAACGATAGGCCACGGAGTAGGGCGTCAAAGTATCCGCTGCGTCCGCAAACTCCTCAAACGCGGCGTTCACGAGAATGGCTTGCTCAAGGATTTTGCCGAGGTCGTGAATCTTCTCGAACGGTTTCCCGTGCAAGACAAGAAATCCTTTCAAGGTCTTTTCGACGGCTTGCTGGCAGTGGTAAATGCCCGCATCAAGATGCCCGTCCGGCAGCCCGCCGATCTGGCGCGCGGTGTCCCAGTCGCTGAAGGCCTTGAGCAGCCAGGCACGAGACAGTTCAGCCGCCAGCTTTGCCATAGAGTTTTCTCCCTTCTTGAAAAATCCTGTGTGTTAGCGACGCGCTCAAGTCCCGGTAGCGGTCAAATTCAGCGCGGGTGTTGACCAACACATCCTTGGCAAAACCAATACCGCGCAGGCAGCGGTGAGCGCGCTGCATCCGGCGGATGGGCCGTTCGTCGCTGCTGGGCACGATGACCATGAGGTCAACATCGCTGTCTTCCGACGGCGTGCCCCAAGCGTGCGAGCCGAAAAGATAGATTTCCTCCGGCTGAAATTCTTTTTTCAACCGTTCAATCGCTTCTTCCAAAATGCCAGGTTGAATCGTTTTCACGGTGTCAAGACTAACAGTATGGCGGCAACTTTAAAAACCAGAGTTTCGCGCGTTCAGACAAATCGCCTGTGCAGCCGTTTCACGCCTTCGCGTAAAGCTCGCTTCCCTTCTCCGTGAACTCGCGGGACATTTCCTCTGACCGGGCACCTCAATACAGAACCACCGCCTATGGGTAACGGACCACTCAGCAAAACAGCCAAGATGTCTTACGAGACGCCGCTTAGATGCCCTGCCACTCGTCGAAAATACCGAACTTCATCAAGCCTCCTAAGCCCAAATCACTCCGCATCCCCCCGCAAAAACGCAACCCCTTGCATCTGCACCGCGACTCCAAGCCGCGCGAGATATTCCTCCGCCGGAATCTCCACCGCACCCATCGAGATCATGTGCGCGTTTGCATATTGACAATCAAGCAACACAAACCCGCGCCCGCGCAATCGATTCACCAGCGCGACCAAACACACCTTGCTCGCATCGCGCCCTCCGCCAAGCGGTCGACTAAACATGCTCTCACCAAAGAACGCGCCGCCTATGGCGATTCCATATAAACCACCGACGAGCGCATCACCAAGCCATGCTTCCACCGAATGCGCATAGCCGCGTCGATGTAAATCTGTGTAAAGCTCTGCCAACTCCGGTGAGATCCACGAACGATTCTGCTCCGAGCGATCCTGCGCACACGACGCGATCACTCGATCAAACGCCTCATCGACTGCGATCCTGAACTTGCCGCTGCGATAGACCCGCGTGAGCGATTTGGACACCTTTAACCCGCCAGCGTCGAGAGGAATGATGCACCGCGGATCGCTTGAAAAGAAGCAAATTTCGCCCGAATCTGGCTCAGCCATTGGGAATGCCCCTTCGCGATACGCGTCAAGGACAATTTCCCACTGTGCCTGCGAACTCATAGCGTGCACTCCCGTATCGATGGTGTCGAGGCGATCCCGTGCCCCCCCTTGCGCAAATGCGTCTTCGGGGTAACCTTTCCCCTCCTCACAGAAGGGCCGTCGGCGACGGATGAAACCAAGTCACTCTTGGAATCAGCGGCGCCGCACGGGGTGTCTTGGCGCGGCCAAGAGACACTCCAGCCTAGAGGAAGCCGCGGCAAGGGTCCCTTCGACGGGCGCCCGACCCCGCGTCGAGCGTTTGCGTCGTCGGTTGAACCGGCGCGATACCACTCACCAACGCATGGTGGTATCGACTCTCCCTGCGTTGCATTGCCTTTCGAGGACAATGCGCTGAACTCGTATCGATCGTTCAAAACATCTGGCGCCGAGGTTAGTATTCGGCGGTGCGAATGGCCCATGGTGTAACGGTAGCACAGGAGATTTTGGTTCTCTTAGTCCTTGTTCAAATCAAGGTGGGCTAATTTCCTTCCGACCCGCGGCGATTCATTGAGATCGCGCAAGTCGCAGATGAACGAATCGACAAGCACTGATGCCTGGCAGATGCCCAGCATCGATCCATGCGGTCCTGCATCGGAACTTTCATCATGACTCCTGATCGATCAACTTCACACGCGACCACCGCGGTCATCTTGGCTGCGGGCAGAGGAACGCGCATGAACAGCGACCTGCCGAAGGTCATGCATGAGGCGTGGGGCAAGCCACTCGTCGAATGGGTTGTTGATGCGGTGATCGATGCAGGAGCTTCGCGAATAATTCTGGTGGTCGGCCATCAAGAAGAAGTTGTACGCGCTCACTTTCAAGGTCGATCGAACATCGAATTTGTCCAACAGGCTCCGCAACTTGGAACAGGCCACGCAGTCGATCAAGCACGCCCACTCTTGCACAAGTTGGATCGATCCGCCAACTTACTCGTGCTCTGCGGAGACGGACCGCTCATCACATCGGCGACAATCCGCAAGCTCTTGCATGCGCATCGCACAACCGATGCCGCCGCGACGCTCGCCACAAGCGTGATTCCAGATGCATCTGGGTATGGCCGCATCGCCCGCGACGCGTCCGGAGAATTCTGCGCGATCGTCGAAGAGAAGGATTGCACTCCAGCGCAACTTCTTCTGCGCGAAATCAATCCGTCGTACTACTGCTTCGAACTTGGCGCATTGCTGGACACACTCGCACAAGTCGACAATCGCAACGCAGCGGGCGAGTATTACATCACCGATGTCTTTCACATTCTCAAGAAGCTCGGACGCACCGTGCATGTCGTTGATACGGTTCCACCGAAGGAAGTTCTCTCGGTGAATACTCCCGCACAACT
>Ga0105051_10001160_pt1 | contig 36410 bp, 38 predicted proteins | sample FRY02_FD_78383 | JGI IMG/M metagenome (GOLD analysis project Ga0105051, IMG submission 78383) | Freshwater microbial communities from Lake Fryxell liftoff mats and glacier meltwater in Antarctica - FRY-02 (megahit assembly) | ecosystem: Environmental > Aquatic > Freshwater > Ice > Glacier... | reverse complement strand
GCAAATGCGTGGCTTATATTACGCTTTTCTAGTTCTGATTTTAGCTCGTTTAGTACCTGCATATCATTGAGGTGAGCTTCGAGCCAAAAGCTTACAAACTGCTTGTAGCTCAGCGTTGTAGGAATGAGTGTGGCGCACATCAATAAGGAAGATATTAGGTAAGTACTTGATTGCAGATGTTTGACTTGATTGATTGCAATCCAAACAAGCACCAGCATCATACCTGTAAAGAACGGCAGCAGGTACCTGCCTCCTCCAATACCAAAAACAACCGAAGGGAATAGCGAAAGTGCCATGCCCAAAACCAAAAGAATAAGTTGTATTCGCAGCGTATTCTTTCCGAGGATAATAACCCAAACCAACAAAAGGCAGGATAAGCCGAGAAAAAGTTGACTACCTAATTTGACTATTTCTGGAACAGGGTAGAGATCGCTGAATGAGAAAAACCCAGAGAAGACCGACCAGAATCCGCCAACGAAGTAATGAGTAATTCCATCGAGGTTGAATTTGCCAAAGCCGACAGGCAACCAAACAGCGTTATTTAAATATGCTGGAAGCTGCAGTAGAACAAGTAGCATAATTCCTACTCCAAAAGTTGGAGCGATGTGTTTGCGCTCTATTTTAATTAATCTGAAAACAAGAAGAGGCAATACGATGATGAGGAAAATGGGCTGGGCAACAAGAATCAAGGCAGAGATGCCGGCAACTTTAATCCAGTTTTTCAGTTCCCATTTGTCGTAAAGCAGCAGTTGTTCGGCTACGAAAGCAACGCCTACAAACGCAGTAAGGTATCCACCTCGCAACTTTGTTCCCCAAACCTGCCACGTGGGAAAAAGGCAAAGAATACCTGCCATCAACATAAAGGGTAAAAGCGGAAGTCCTTTGGTTCTGAAAATTTTCAGATAGCGTTGAATTCCGAGTGAGAAAATGAGCATTCCTCCCAATTTCAGGCTGGCCAAACCACTACCTAAGAACAGGATGAAAAATCCAGCGGCCAATGCCTCGAAAAACGAGAAACCGTACTGCTGACCGTAGAAATAAATCGGAAGGTTTCGTCCTGTGATGAGGTCACGACCCATAATTCCGACCATTGCTTCATCGCCATCAAAATAAACATGGTCACTAAGCAGATATGGCAAGCGTGCCAGAATGACCAGTACAAACGCGAACAGCCATTCAATCAAGAATGACTTTTCTACTATTGAGTAAAAACGATTTTTTGGTGCAGACAATTGAGTTGGTATTCCTGACGAATATATACAGAACGGGCCACCCTAAATGGGTAGCCCGTTTTAGAAATCGTATTTCTGAAGGTAACTACGGACGCTCAAACTGAGAGAAGAAGAAGTTTCCTTCAATCTCAGCGTTCTCATCGCTGTCCGAACCATGAACCGCATTCTTTGCTTTGCTTTCGGCAAATGCAGCACGGATAGTTCCAGCAGCAGCTTCAGCAGGATCAGTAGCTCCAATCAATGTTCTGAAATCGGCAACTGCATTGTCTTTTTCCAAAATGGCAGCAACAATTGGCCCTGAACTCATGTAATCAACCAACTCGCCATAGAAAGGACGCTCGCTGTGTACTTCGTAGAATTTTCCAGCCTGAGCAGCTGAAAGACTTGTGTATTTCATTGCAACGATGCGGTAACCGGCCTCATTAATCTTGGCCAAAATTCCTCCGATGTAGTTTTTTTCAACTGCATCAGGCTTCACCATTGTAAAAGTTCTATTAGTTGCCATGTAATGTTTTTGTGTGTTTTAAACTTGCCGCGAAATTAGAAAAAAGCCACACGCACCAATTGGTTAACTTCGAACCCTATAATTAGAACAAAGAAAGATTGAGCAAGACGGATTTTACTGAACTGAAAGAACTGCTTTCAACGCCTAAGAAAATTGCAATCGTATCGCACAAGAGTCCTGATGGAGATGCCATTGGTTCTTCGTTGGGGCTGTACCATTACCTTACAGGGAAGGAGCACGATGTGGAAGTGGTAATGCCGAATGATTATCCTATGTTTTTGAAGTGGATGTCTGGAACGGATAAGGTTGTAATTCATGAAGGAAATGAGAAACAGGCCGAGGCACTTATAAATGGTTCAGACGTGCTTTTTTGTTTGGATTTCAACACACCAAACCGCGCTTTCGGCTTGGAAGAAGTAATCCAACGGTCGGACAATGTGAAGGTGATGATTGATCATCATCCGCAGCCTGATGGGTTTGTAGATTTTATGCTTTCTGATACATCTGCCTGTTCAACGGCCGAGTTGGTGCACCGCTTTACAGCCATGATGGGCGACAAAATTCCGAATAAAGAATCGGCCGAATGCCTGTATTGTGGCATCATGACCGACAGCGGAAGTTTCCGCTTTCCGTCAACAACGGCAGAAACGCATCGGATTGTGGCTGATCTGTTGGATCTTGGGGTTAAGAATGATGAGGTTTACAATCTGGTAAACAGCTCTAGTTCGGAGCATCGGTTGCGGTTATTGGGTTATTGCATTGATGATAAGTTGGAGGTTTTTTCGAAGTACCAGACAGCCTTCATTTCGCTTTCGATGGAAGAGAAGAAGCGATTCCATTTTCAGTCTGGAGATACTGAAGGAACAGTAAATTATCCACTTTCTATTCAAGGTGTGAGCTTCTCTGCCATTTTTATTGAAGCAGAAGATATTGTGAAGATCTCGTTCCGATCAATTGGTGATTTTGATGTAAATCAGTTCGCTCGCGATAATTTTGAAGGAGGTGGTCACAGAAATGCGGCTGGCGGAAAGTCGGATCTTTCGCTGCAAGAAACAATTGAAAAATTCGTTGGTCTGTTGCCGAAGTATGCTGATAAATTGAAATGAAAGCAGCATGTCAAAAGTCGCGTCATTGCGAGGAACGAAGCAATCTGTTTCTTTTTCTGGCCTTACTTTTTTCTGTTTTTTCTTCCTGTGATACGCAACCTGCTTATAAAGAGCAAGTTGACCCTGCAAAATATAAACAGCCGCTGATGGATGCGAACAAGGAGTTGGTGGCGCTAGAGCAGCAGGATATTGAAAATTATATGACGCGGCAGGGTTGGGACATGGTGGAGACGGGTTCGGGGCTTCGGTATCTGATTTATGAGCACGGAAATGGGCGAAAGGTGGAGGAAGGATTGGTGGTTCAATGCGCCTACGAGTCGGGTCTTTTGACGGGAAAAAAGTGCTACAATTCGGATAATTTGGGTCCGAAGGAATTTCTGGTTGGACGTGGCGGAGTGGAGAGCGGTTTGGAGGAGGCAGTACTGTTGCTTCGTGAGGGCGATCGGGTTAAAATAATTTTACCTTCGCACCTCGCTTTTGGCCTTGTTGGAGACGATGATTGTATTCCTAAAAAGGCGGTGATTGTGTATGATCTTGAAGTGAGAAACGTATTAGAACCAATTAGGAATTGACTGTGCTTACAAGCCAAGACCAGCAGAATGGGTCATGCTGAACTTGTTTCAGCATCTTGTAGTTATATGTTAATAGACCCTGAAACAAGTTCAGGGTGACGCTACTTAAATAGATAGTTTGGTTAAACAAATGAATAGTAATTAATAGAAATTGAAATTTAAAATGAAAAAACTGACTTTACTTGCCGTTTTTGGATGGATGTTGATGGTTGCCACTAAGTGCAACGATAAGGCTGCTGGCGCTGCTGAAGAAGTAAATGCCGTAGCTAAAAATGATACTATTACGACCGCTTCCGGACTGAAGTACATTATCTGGAAAAAGGCTGACGGTGCGAAAGCCGATGTTGGCGACAATGTTTCGGTGCATTACGCTGGTCGTTTGTTGGACGGTTCTCCGTTTGATGATTCGTATAAAAGAGGTCAACCGTTCTCGTTTCCTTTGGGTGGAGGTAGTGTTATTAAAGGTTGGGATGAGGGAATTGCTTACTTGAATGTGGGTGATTCTGCCACGCTTATCATTCCATCTGAGTTGGGTTATGGTGCTGCCGACAGACCGACCATTCCGGCCAACTCAATACTCATCTTTGATGTGGAGTTGATGGACGTGAAGAAGATTGTAAAGCCTGTTGCTTACGAAGTTGCTGGAAAAGACACCATCGCCACCGGAACGGGATTGAAATACATTAGACTGAACAAAACCGAGGGCGCACCTGTGACAGAAGGAAGTACGGTTGCTGTTCATTACACCGGCTATCTGTTGGATGGAACAGTATTCGATAGCTCCATTTCTCGTGGAGAACCAATCAGTTTTCCTATCGGAGTTGGTCGGGTAATTAAAGGTTGGGATGAAGGTATTTCGCTACTTAAAGTAGGAGAGAAAGCCAGATTAATCATTCCAGCGCAGCTTGCTTATGGCGACAGGGCAACGGGGTCTATTCCAGCAAAATCAACCTTGATTTTTGATGTTGAACTGATAAGTGTGAAATAATCACAAACACTTGATTTCAAGCATTTAAGGGTTTAATTTAGGGGTTCACAAGTTGAACCCCTTTTTTATTTACAAATGAACCCGAATTTTATCCTCCTCGCCATTCCCGTTTTCCTGCTGACCATTGTTGGAGAACTCATTCACAACTATATCAAAAATCGAGGAAAGGATTTCAATTTTGAGGATAGCATAACCAATCTCAATATCGGTATTGGAAGCCAAGCGGTTGGTGCCTTAACCAAATCGGTTTTACTGATGTTGTTCATTTGGATACATGACAATTTCCGGTTGTTTACGCTCGAATTTACGTGGTACAACACCTTAATCTGCATTTTCCTTTTCGATTACATCTACTATTGGGCACATCGTTGGGGGCACGAATGGAATATTTTCTGGGGAGCGCATATCGTTCATCATCAAAGCGAAGAGTATAATCTTACAGTAGCTCTCAGACAAAGCTGGTTTCACAATTTACTGGCATTTCCGCTGTTTTTGCCGATTCCGCTTTTCGGGTTTGATATGCTGAGTTTTGGCTTGGCCGCAGGTTTGGTTACCCTTTATCAGTATTGGATTCATACAAAAGCCATTAAACGAATGCCGAAGTGGTTTGAGTATATTTTCAATTCACCAGCGCATCATCGCGTCCATCATGCTACCAACGAGCAATATCTCGATCACAACTATGCCGCCACTTTCATCCTCTGGGACAGATTGCATGGAACATTCATTGATGAAGAAGAAGAACCTGTTTACGGCATCACTGCACCACTTAGAAGTTTGAACAGCGTTTGGGCCAACTTCCATTTTTATGTGGAGATGTGGCATGGTAGTAAGCAACTCAAAACTGTTCGCGAAAAACTGACACTCATTTTTCGTGGGCCAGAATATCTCGGAAAACTGCTCGGACAAATCAACGAAACGGGTGAAAAAGCCCAAGTGAACTTGAAGAAATATTCTTCTGAAACGCCACTTCATCTCAAAATCTATGTGGGTCTGCAATTCCTGATGCTCACCTATTTCTTGGCGGCTTACATGGGGCAGATTCAAGACCTGACAGTTTTCTATCAGGTTGCGTTCTTCTTTCTCATCTGCCTGAGCACGCTCTCAATCGGAGCAATTATGGAGAACAAGCGTTGGTTTTACATCGTAGAGATTGCGCGCTTCCTGATGTTTGTTCCGCTTTACAATCTCTGTTACCACAACTATTTCTCAGATTGGTACAACGTCACCTTGCCTTTCTCAATCATCATCTCGGCAGTATTCACGTTTTGGATTTTGGCTGATCTGTATGTGAGGAGGTTGAGGCCGAAACTCGTTTCGTGATGGGATTTTCGGAGCACTATTTTGTTGATGATTACAGATTCGGCTTCAACGGCATGGAGAAGGATGATGAGGTTGCACAACTCTTCTGGAACCAGTTATACATCTAAATTTCGAGCGTATGATGCAAGTTTAGGTCAGTGGCTAAGCGTTGACCCTAAACCCAGTCCTTGGGAGTCGAGCTACATGGGAATGGGGAATAACCCGATATGGAGACTAGACCCTGATGATGATAGATGGTTCGATAGAGCCTCTAGACGAACAGCAAGAGAAATGAGAGGTGAACTGAGACAGGCACGAGTAAACAATAGGCTTAATGGTGGAACCATTGCCGATAGGAACGAAATATCTGCAGCTTTAAAACGGATTTTCGATTTTTACAAGGAGAAATCTCTGCAGGGAGCAAAAAAGGTGAAGTCTGATTTGCTTCAAGCACCAAAAGCCATTCACTATTCAGAGCAATATCAGGTGGACGAAATGAATCCAAAGTATAGGAGAATTGTGGTGCGTGATTTCAAGACACTTTAAACTGAAACTAAAGAGGAAGTCCGAATACTTGACATCATCAGTACAAGACAGTCTCCTGATATTTTGAAATCCAAATAATTACTCCTGAGGCTAGATTAGCTTCCCAACAAAAACATGCAAGGCCGTTTGTGAAGGTCAATTGTCTGCGTTTTCCATTCGGCAACGGCAAGCGTTTTTATCTGTTCCGTTTCTAACGTGATATCAACCGCCACACAGAGTTTGTGGTTGCCGTTGCAGGTTTTTAGAATATCGTCAAACAGATGCTGGTTGCGGTATGGCGTTTCCATGAAAATCTGCGTAAAACCAGTTCTAGAAACTGCAGAATCCAAATCTCTCAGCTTGTTAATTCGTTCTTTCTTGTCAATTGGAATGTAACCATTGAACGTGAATCCTTGTCCGTTTAACCCGCTTGCCATGAGACCAAGCAGGATGGAGGACGGCCCAATTAACGGCTGAACCTTGATGTTGTACAAATGCGCTTCTGCCATCAAAATCTGTCCTGGATCGGCAACACCTGGACAGCCAGCTTCCGACATGATGCCGACATCTTCTCCTTGAAGCAGCAGTTCCATCGGTCGAGAAATCTCATCACGTTTGGTGCGCTTATCCAACAGAATCAATTCCAATTCATTGAAATCGCGCTGGTTACCAGTTGAGCGGATGAAGCGTCTGGCGGTTTTTTCGTTCTCAACCACCAAGTATTTCAATTCTTCCAACAAACGAAGATTGAGATTGGGGAATAAACGGTCATTGTTCGTTTCTCCAAGCGAAACAGGAATGAGGAAAAGCGTTCCTAAGCTCATTTCAGCGTTTTGATGAAGACATCGCAGGCATAATCGAGCAGTTCGTAAACACGCCCAAAACCATCATCATAATATGGGTCTGGAACAGACATGCCTTTTACTTCATTTCCAAAATCTAATATCAATTGGACTTTGGCCCTGTCATTTTCGTTTCTGGCCATGGCCAAAACGTTTTCTTGGTTGGAAGTATCCATCACAAGAATGTGGTCGAATTTATCGAAGTCACCCATTTTGAAAGGCCGCGAACGCTGACCAGTTATGTCAATACCGTTCGACTCCATTTCGGCAATTGCCCGCTCATCTGGGCGTTCATCCTGATGCCAGCTTGAAGTTCCTGCGCTATCTACATAAAGCACAAGGCCCGAAAATCGGGCCTTGCGTTTGAGAATGCCTTCGGCCATTGGGCTTCGGCAAATATTTCCGAGACAAACCATTAACACGCGAGGTGCAGACATGGCTTACGACAGTTTTATCTTCTTATCGAGGTCTGTGATGTAGCCTCTAAATTGCTTATCGGTTTCAATCAAATTGTTCACCGTTCGGTATGCGTGAAGCACGGTTGCGTGATCTTTTCCACCGCATTGTGCGCCAATTGTGGCCAAAGATGCTTTGGTCATGTTCTTAGCATAGAACATGGCGATTTGACGTGCTTGAACGACTTCACGTTTACGTGTTTTCGATTTCATCAGCTCAATCGGCATATCGAAGTAGTCAGACACAACCTTTTGAATGTAATCGATGCTGATTTCGCGCGCTGTGTTCTTCACAAATTTGTCAATCATCTGCTTTGCAAGATCCAAGTTGATGGATTTCTTGTTCAGCGAAGCTTGAGCTAGAAGCGAAATCAACGCGCCTTCCAATTCGCGGATATTGCTTGTGATGCTGTAAGCTAAATATTCGAGCACATCTTCAGGAAGTTCAATTCCATCCTGATACACCTTCTTGCGAAGAATGGCAATTCTAGTTTCTAGTTCTGGTGCAGAAAGGTCGGCAGCCAATCCCCACTTGAAGCGGGAAAGAAGACGTTGCTCCATTCCTTGCATTTCAACAGGAGCTTTATCGCTGGTCAAAACCAACTGCTTTCCGTTTTGGTGTAAGTGATTGAAAATGTGGAAGAAAACATCTTGAGTTTTATCTTTTCCAGCCAAGAACTGCACATCATCCATAATCAACACATCAATCATCTGATAGAAGTGCACAAAATCGTTGTGGCTGTTGTTCTTCACCGCATCAATAAATTGGTGCGTGAATTTTTCGGAAGAAACATACAGAACAGTCTTGTTCGGGTGCTTTTCCTTGATTTCAATTCCAATGGCGTGTGCCAAGTGCGTTTTTCCCAATCCAACGCCACCATATAAAAGGAGTGGGTTGAAGGCTGTTCCGCCCGGTTTGTTGGCAACGGCATAACCCGCAGAGCGCGCTAGACGGTTACAATCGCCTTCAATGAAGTTGTCAAAGTTGTAATTGGCGTTAAGCTGAGATTCAACTTTTACCTTTTTAAGACCTGGAATAATGAACGGATTGCGAATTGCATCCGAACGTCCAAGATCCATTGGCATCGTGACAGGGTGATTTTTAGTCGTTGCTGAGTTTGTTGGTACACGAACCGAGTATGGCTTACTGTTATTGTAAGCGTTCTCCATTATAATCTGGTACTCCAAACGACCTTCGGCCCCAAGTTCTTTCTTAACAGTCTTTTTTAATAGTGAGATGTAATGCTCTTCTAGCCATTCGTAAAAGAATTGGCTTGGGACTTGAATTGTTAGGACATTTTCATCCAATTTAACTGGAACTATGGGCTCAAACCATGTGCGGTAACTCTGATAAGGCACGTTATCACGTATCACCTCCAAACAATTATCCCATACAACCTTACAGTCTTTCTTCATACGCTTTGTCTCAAGTAGCTAAATGTTAGTGCTTTAGAAATTTCCCCTTCGGAAGCTTACTGGAAATTGTGTTTCCGAATCCCTAAATGCGAAGCAAAAGTTGAGAAAAAAAAGGTGAAAAAAAAATCAAATTGCTATTGACTTTACGAAACTTTTGGTGCAATATACGCGCTACCAAAAAGTCCAGAAACCCTATCTAGCTGTAGGTCAATCCTTCCAAGTTTAATCCCTGCCCAGCCAACCTGACATACCATCACGTTTTGCCCTTTTTTATTTATAAAATATTGGGGCTGATCTAAAAAAGTGTGGGTGTGTCCACCAAGGATGATATCAACATTTTGACTGTTTTCGGCTACGTGTTTATCGCAAATCCGATTCGCGTCAAAATTATATTTCTCCAAATTGTAGTCATATCCTAAATGAGAAAGGCAGATGACGAGGTCGCACTTCTCTTCGTTTTTTAGAAACGAGGCTTGCTTGTTTGCTTCTGCAATTGGGTCGGTGTAGCGGATTTTTCCGTAAAGTTTTGGATTGACAAGGCCTTCCAAATCAATTCCAAGTCCAAAAACACCGATTCTCATTCCGTTTTTGTCAAAAACCTTGTTCTTTAAGGTAGTTTCTGAGAGTGGCGTATCACTCAGTTCGTAATTTGAGTTGATGAAGGGAAACTTGGCGTGGGGTAATTGCTTTGTCAAGCCTTCAATACCGTTATCAAAATCATGATTTCCAAACGTGGCGGCATCATAACCCATTTCGCTCATGAGCTTGAATTCCAGTTCTCCACCATAATAATTGAAGTAGGGCGTTCCTTGAAATATGTCGCCACTATCTAATAGGAGTACATTTTTTTCCTCGAACCGAACCTGCTTCACCATTTCGGCCCTTCTGGCAAAGCCACCCAACCCTGGGTATTTACTATCGGTTATGGGAAATGGGTCAATACGGCTGTGAACGTCATTTGTGTGGAGGATTGTCAGTTTAACGATTCCCAATTCATCTAATCGGCACGAACTCAGTCCACCAATGGCTGCAAGCGATGCGCCAGCCAATGCGGATTGCTTTATGAAACCACGTCTTTTCATCAGAATTTGATTACCGAAATTCGTCCGTCCAAGTTCGAGTTCAATGTTTGACCTGCTAAACCTTTTACTCGAAAATCATCCAAAATGGCATCTCTTATTTTAATTCCCGTTCTGATTCTTTGAACGGGATTTTTAAAGAAATCCATCTTGTCGCCACCTTCAGCCAAATAATCGCTGGTTACTACATATATAAGGTCATCCGTATTAATCTCTTCACCATCATCCAACGTAAGGATGGAGTTCTTGCCCGATTTATGGGAAATACTCATTCCTGACACAGGTTGTCCTCCAACATCTTTTAGGTAGCTCATCATTTCTTTCACCTTTTCGGGAGAAAGCTTGATTACGTCTAACTCGTTTTCAAACGGCATGAGTTCAAACACTTTTCCAACCGTAATTGGTCCTGCTGGCAAATCAACCCTCAAACCACCAATATTGATGAGACAAATAAGTGGTCGAACAGAATCAGGCATTTCAATAAGTGCGCGTTGCAATAATAAATCAGCAATTAGGTTTCCTAATGTTGATTCAGGAATTCCTCGCGTCAGCGGAACTTCATTTTGAACCAGAATCGTGTTCATGCTCAATTCCAAGCTATCGCGATAGGAGGCAATCATCGATTCCGAAATCACCTCGTCCGAAATCGAATCGTTCATATCAATGGCTTTGTATTCGGTTACTGAACCCGAACAGGCAGAAAGAAGAACGGCAAGCCACAACCAACGCATGATGCAAGTTTAAGCACTTTGGGGTTTGAAATGGTTTTTGGTTACTAGTTATTGGTTATTCAGGGTGCGTTCGGAGTGACTGAATAACCCAGTAACGCAATACCCAATAACCAATAACTTCACCACCATGTTTGAACACAGCACGAAGATTAGAACGCGTTATTCGGAAGTGGATAGAATGGGCTATGTCTATTACGGTAACTACGCCACGTATTTTGAAGTTGGCAGGGTAGAGGCAATGCGTGTTTTGGGCATCAATTACCGAGAATTGGAGGAATCAGGAATTATGATGCCAGTAATTCGATACGAGATTGATTACAAGAAACCAGCTTTCTACGATGAGGAGTTGACCATTATTACACGGGTAAAGGAAGTGCCGCGTTCGCGCATCACATTTGATTACGAAACGTGGAATGCAAAAGGCGAATTGCTGAACACAGCTTTGACGCAGTTGGTTTTTGTTGATAGTAAAACCATGAAGCCGCAGGGAGCTCTTGAAATAATCGTGGAGGCGGCTAAGAAGTTTTTAGTTGACTGATTTGATGGAGTTTACAAAAGTTGATAGAGTTGATGAAGTTTACAGAGGTTATTAGTTGAAATGATAGTCCGTAAAGTTGCCACAACAGATGGGCTGCAACTATGGTGTATAGACTTTACAAGCACAAAAAACATGTTTCTGTGGCTTTCTTATGTTCAATCTAGAATATTGTAGTTGTCAAAAGGCCTATTGACGAATTCTGATTCAAACTGAACCGTAAATACCTTGAAAACGCCATCTTCCAGAGAATAATAACCGCCCCAGTCTAAAACTAGTGGCAAGATAACGGACTATCATTTTATTTGAATGATTTTGATTTTAACTGAGATGGCTTCACGCGCGATTCGTATAGTCGTATAGATTCATAATTCGTATCAGTATTAAAGTTTCTCCATCAACACCTTATATAAGGAAGTCATTGCCGAGATGTCGTCTTTATGAACGATTTCATCTGGAGAATGGACGTTATCTTCTGGTGCGCCAACAAAAACCCATTCCCAGGGATAAGGCGAAGATTGAAGTTCTAAACCATCACTTCCGCCAGCACCCTCCACTTCTAATTGAAATGGAATGTCGGTTTCCTTGGCGATGCTGATGACACGGTCTAAGAAGGTTCTACGAGGTAATCCGCGGTCGCGCATGGAGATGGCAACACCTTTGCCTAATTGAACACCTTCCGTTACCCACGTAATGTCGCAAATGAGTGCTTGTCGTACTCCGTATGTCTCTAGGATGTATTTGCCCAAATAGGAAACGGCACCGCCTCCGTGTTCTTCACGTGTGCTGAAAACGATGATGCCTTCTTCCAATGTTTCGGCCACTTTGAGTGCATTCCAAACACCAAGACGATTGTCCATGTAGCAGCATTGTACGTGGTTTTTCGTTTCGCGGAAATCGGGTTTAAACGTGAGGTTTGTGCCGCGTTCAATCTCCCGTTCGTATTTGTAACCGAACGTTTGATGCTTTTTACTCACCTTGAGTTTGCATTCAATCTCACCCTGAGAATCAGCTCCAACCAATTGAATTTTGTTCTCAATAACGGGACCGCCAACTTTTACCAATTGATTACCATATCTGACCGTAAACCCGATGCTGTCGAGATGAGCAAAAATGGCCGTGCGTGGTTTTTTGCCGAATACCAGAATAATGTTCTCGTGGAATTCATCGCCAGAAATAAATTTCGGTTTGACTTTCCAGTTCTTCTCCGTTTCGCCAATGTATTTCAAAACGAAATCGGTCAGGGCGCGTTCATCTCCGCTAACGGCACGGATGGCGCATAATTCTTTCAGTAATTCCACTTACAATTCAATTATGAATGAAGAATTAATAATTATCAATTGAAATCCAAAGTTGGATTTAAGACTCTCGTACAGAATCGCAAATAGATAATCGTAATTCGTTAATTTTTTTTATTAGTCCTCTACAGAAAAGACAAAGATTTCTTCGTCATCTTTCTTCATGAGGTATTTTTCTCTCGCAAACTTTTCTAGAAGATCTTTGTCGTTTTGCAAAAGCTTGAGGTCAGCAGAGCTTTCCGCTATCTCATTCAGGTAGTGATCTCTTTCATCTTCCATCTCTGCCAACTTCATTTGATTTTTGACGGTAGAAATGAAACTGTTTTCATCAAAAAAGGTCATCCAAACCAAGAATGCAAGTAACGTCATCACATACTTGTTTCTCATGTAAGGATAAAGCTTTTGAGCTATGCCACGGAATTTCTTCACGAACGTAAAAGTAAAGCTGTTTTGCTGAATTCGAAATCCACCAAAACGGCTTTTTAAACAATTGATTGTTCAGTTTCAGCTTTCGGCCAAGAACGGATAACGGTAATCTGTTGGTGGCACGAAGTTCTCCTTGATTGTTCTGGGCGAAACCCAACGCAGCAAGTTGGTCATGGAGCCAGCTTTGTCATTGGTGCCCGAACCTCTTGCACCACCAAAAGGTTGCTGTCCGACAACGGCACCAGTTGGCTTATCATTTATGTAGAAGTTGCCTGCGCAGTTTTCGAGCTTCTTCATGGCGCTTTCAATCACGTAGCGGTCTTGACTGAAAAGTGCACCAGTTAAAGCATAAGGAGATGTCTTGTCAAGAATGTCGAGGGTTTCTTCCCATTTGTTCTCGTCAAAAACATAGATGGTAACGACTGGGCCGAATATCTCTTCGCACATCGTGGTGTATTTCGGGTCGTTGGCCACAATTACCGTTGGCTCGATGAAATAACCTTTGCTCTTATCGTAATTACCGCCAGCAATTATCTCTTGTCCATCTTTTTTGGCTTGATCAATGTAGTTGGCAATTTTATCAAAGGCCTTTTCGTCAATTACCGCATTGATGTAGTTGGTGAAATCTTCTACCGGACCCATTTTGAAGGTTTTCAGGTCTTCGATTACATATCCTTTTACTTCTTCCCAAAGATTACTTGGAACGTAAACCCGTGAAGCCGCTGAACATTTTTGTCCTTGGAACTCAAACGCACCACGAACGATTGCTGTTGCTACTTGCTTTGGCAAAGAAGATGGATGCACGGCAATAAAATCTTTTCCGCCTGTTTCGCCTACAATGCGCGGGTAGCTTTTGTACTTGTGAATGTTCTCTCCAATGGTTTTCCAGATGTTCTGAAATACGCCTGTTGAACCTGTGAAATGAATTCCTGCAAAATCAGGATGATTGAAGATGACATCGCCAGCAACGGGACCTTGAACATAAATCAGGTTGATAACGCCATCAGGCAATCCGGCTTCCTTAAAGATTTCCATGATAACCTGAGCCGAATAGATCTGCGTATCGGCAGGTTTCCAAACCACCGTGTTGCCCATAAGAGCGGGTGCCGCACATAAATTTCCTGCAATGGAAGTAAAGTTGAATGGAGTGAGAGCGAACACAAAACCTTCAAGCGGACGCTGCTCCAATCTGTTCCAAGTTGGAGATGGAGAGTAAGCTGGTTGCTGCTTGTAAATGTCAGTCATGAACTCCACGTTGAAACGGAGGAAGTCAGCATATTCACAAACCGCATCAATTTCGGCCTGATTAACGTTCTTACTTTGTGCGAGCATGGTGGCTGCGTTCATTTTGGCACGGTAAGGACCTGCCAAGAGTTCAGCGGCTTTGAGGAAGATAGAAGCGCGGTGCTCCCAACTCATGTTTGCCCACTTCTCTTTGGCTGCCAATGCCGCATCAATGGCCTGCTTTACGTGTGTTTTGTCTCCTCGGTGGAAGTAACCTAATGTATGCTGATGGTTGTGTGGAGCAGCCATGCGAACCTTATTGCCAGTGCGCACTTCTTTGCCACCGATATACATCGGAGCATCAATTTCCATAGCGCGCATTTCAGCCAGAGCCTTTTTTATCTCTGCTTTTTCCTTACTGCCAGGAGCATAGTTCAGAATGGGTTCGTTGGTGGCTTTTGGTACGTTATAGAATGCGTTTGACATGGCTCGAAAGTTTTGTTGAGCCGCGAATTTAAGGAAAGCCAGTTAGGGGCGGGGGGTTGGCTGATTAGGACAAGAAGTTATTGGGTTATTTGTTAATGGTTATTCACAGCAAACATCAGCGCAACTTTCCGAAATAACCATCAATCCAATAACAGATAACCCAATAAGAGATAATCAATAACTCAATAACAGATAACCCAAGAACCAAATCAATTGAGCATATAAGGCACTTCCATTACAAATTCTGGAATCTCAGCTTGGAATAAAACACCATCTGAAGTGCGCATGAATTCATAAAAACCGCTCATGCTACCCATGCCAGATTCGAGATTGCAGGCACTTTCGTAGCAGAAGAGTTCGCCTGGAGTAAGAATTGGGTTTTCGCCAACAACACCTTCACCATTTACTACTGTTTTGATGCCGTTGCTATCGAAAATGTCCCAATGTCTGCGTAGAAGCTGCACCTCAAAATCATTAAAATTTTCAATGGTAATACGATAAAAGAACACGAAATAGCTGTTCTCAGGTTCAGAGTACTCCTCTTTGAACTTGACCTTTGTGGTAACCCGTATGCCTTTTGTTAACTGAGTCATAATGTGTGCAATGACAAATAAACGATCATTTTTTAGTCCCGTTGCCGAAATGGGTCAAAAACCTGAAGAAATAATGGAATGACCAATGAGTCTATCGTAGCGCGATTCCATTTGTCGATGATACACATAGAAGGTGTAAATCTGCCGCGCATCGAAGAATGAACCTTCAGTGAGCTCGGTAGTCCCCTCTGTTTCGCCATCCTTTACGTAAACGTATTGGTAGTTGTAATAACCCTGTTTGAGATAAGCTGTACATTCATACATGCCATCTCTGTAGCTAAAATCCATGCGATACTTTGGTTGAATCTGCCATTCAGTTAGGCCGCCATAGAGATAGATGCCGCCATCCATAATAGGGTCGAGGTACTTTAGTTGGAAATGAACGAGTACGTAATCTGCATCGCGCACGGGGTCGTTTCCTTCTCTTACATCAATGCTAAAAGCTCCGTTTATATCGGGTGCTCGCCTGTAGTTGGTCTTGCTCAGTTCCTTATCAGGAAGCAGAAACACGTGATTCTTCATAGAGTCTGGGTCGTACCAAATGGAGCTGACGTTTTCGGCCTGATAGCGAAGACTGCGTGTATCTATCCAGCGGTATTCGTTGTTTCCCTCGAAAATAACATCTCCCATATTATCGTAAATCAGTTTGCCTTCCTTCACAAAGATGGGTTGCATATCTGTTTTTACGTTATCCCAGCGGTAGTTCTGTTGAATGTGCAAAGCAAGGTCGCCAAAAGGATTGCGGATATCGAATTCGGGATGATCTATAACCACATCAATCTGATGATGGGTGCGTCTTTTATTAATAATCATTGGTAAACGAACCTGCGCATTGATTTTGACAAGATTCTCGTAAATTCTAAACCTTCTGGTAATGATGGGTTTCTCTCGGTTGAACTCCTTGTAAACCAATAGGATGTAATTGCCAGATAATTTAATCTGAAAGTTCTGATTTGGAAAACTGAAAGAATAGTGAATAAAAGGTTGAACGGTATTGAACGAGAAATCGTAGTTCATTACGTTTTCTTCCAGAAAACCATCTATGTATTCTGCCGCTGGAATATCGGTCTTTTCCCAGTTGCGGTCGCAATGAATAACGGTATAGGTATAGTCTTGATATTCGGCATTGAGGTCGTCAAACTCAAGCTGCAATACCTCGCCACTGCCAAGGGCAATAATAGGCAGACTCAATTGGACATTCTTGACGTTGAACTCAACCGTTTTGATGCTTTTTTGGTAAGTTCTGTCTTCATAACGTACGAAGGTATCATCGAAGTAGTCGTCTTCCTGCGCCATGGAGGAAAAGGGGAAAAGGAAAAAGGAGAAAAGGAAAAATGTGAGAATGCGCATAGTGGGAGGCAAAGATAGTACTGGGGTTTAGTTGATAGGTTTATTAGATAATTAGTTGACCAGTTAAGTGCTAGTCGGATTAGACTTAGAACAAGAACCTTTCCACATTGAGCATTATTGTTTGGGGTGAGATTAATGGATGGATGGGTTGATTTGGCGGTCATCGCAGTTGATTTGGCGGTCATCGCAGTTCATTTGGTGGTCATCGCACATCATTTGGCGGTCATCGCAATTCATTTGGGCATTGGCCATGGGGTCTGTTCAATAAACGGTGTCAGTCTTGCATGATGGAGCACGGATTGGAGTGATTGGCCGGATGAATACTGATTCTTTCGCTAGGCTCTGGTACTGATTGATGAAGTACGAATGACGATTTTAGATTTTTACGGATGCTTTGGGAAGGAATGCAGATTGGTCTTAGGTGTTAATTTTTATTTCGTCACACAATCATCCATAAACCATCCCTAAAACCTGCGGTTTGGTCACTTTTTTATTTTTTGCTTAGGGCAAATGCTTATTCCGTCAATTTAGTTCTCCAATTCTGAACTCATCGAAGAATTTCAAGACAAACTCATTCGGTGGGTGAGAACGATAGGGTCTGATCTTGTTTCACTTTCATAGAAGGCGGAGAAGAAATAAGGGGGTGGGGGGAGATTGAATTGCTGATGGTTTGTCTCGTCCTAAAAAAGGTTGACTCTTTTTTTGCCCCGTTTGTCACTCCGAGTGTGCGAGAAACGAAGTTCAGCGCAGCTACGTCTCTCATATCTGACATCTAAAATCTCACTACTAACCGACATCATTATTAATTTCTGATTGATAAATGCGGTGTTATTTTGGTAGCGGAATTACGAAGCAAAGACCTGACAGGTTTTGAAAACCTCCGAGGTCTAGTCAAGTCCGAAGCCTTTGAAGCAAGACCTAACAGGTTTTTTTGAAACCTTATATGTTTGATTTTTAGATCAGAAGCTAAAAATCTAGATAGCGCGCCTTTATCTAACGCATGCTTGCTATCTTAGACTATGGCTGCAAGTGAGCGAATAAGAAATTGGATAAAACTGGTGGTGTTACTTGCCATTTTCGGCAATTTGTTACTTTGGCTGAGTCATCGCCTCGCTCACGTAAGTTTGTAACTTGTGGCCAACCAAAACCAACCCCATGAAAACCACCATCACCCTTTTCATCCTCGCCATCGCCCTCGGTCTTGCTTCGTGCAAGAAAGACTGCTTTGACCAGGCTTTGTATGATGCGCACCACGGTCAGATATGCACAGCAGATTGCCCTGGTGTAACGGGCTGCGATGGCAAATTTTATTGCAACGAATGTGTGGCCAACAGTGAGGGCATTGCGGTTGAGTAACTAGTTGGCATACTGAACCACCGAACGCTGCCTAAGGCAGAAAGAACACTTCGCTTGGTGGTGGCTTATTGTTTAAACCTTCTGTTTATTCTCTGTCAATTGGTGCTTTAATAAAATAGAAGGTGTCGCCCCGCCTTAGGCGGGCTAAAAAAGGATTTTGTCAACACATTGGCTACCATACTACCATACTCGCGCCCCGCTGGGGCTTCCATTAGTAGCTGGTTAGCTCCATAGGAGCGCAAGTATGGTAGCAACAAAAGGTATTGGTTTCAGAAAAGCTCTGTAAGGGCGAAACAATCAATCGAAGAAATCAAACAGATAGTTCTCGTCAAACGAGACATCGAATTTTTGAAGAAGCTCCTGGTATTCCTCTTGGAAACTTCTCTTGGCATGATGCTTTTCCTGATTGATAATGTATTTGATAACCTCATCTCGTTGCGAACGAGAATAAGAAAAAGCACCATAGCCATCTTGTCATTGAAAACGTCCCCTGAAAAAACCGTTGTCATTGATCCATTTGGATGAATTTGCTTTCAAATCCCGCATCACTTCAGAGATATTCACAGTCATGGGAAGCTCAAAGAAAACGTGTAGATGATCTGTCCATCCGTTAATTGCCAAGGAGTGAACTCCTTGATTCTTTAGGATTCCATGCATGTAAGCAAAGAGCCTTGACCCGATTTCGGCAGAAAGTACATTCTCGCGCCCTTTGAACGCAAAAACACAATGGATATTGACTTGAGAATACGTGTTGGCCATAACACGAATTTATGATTTTGATGGATAAAATGTATCGCCCATTTCTCGATGGCGCTCTTGTTAACCCACAATATTTCGGGAAGATTGTAGTCAGCTGGTAGGAGAGACCTAACAGGTTTCAAAAACATGGGTGTCCGAAATGCGAGATTCATGAACGAATAGGTCATATTTGTTGTCTCGCTCCGCCTGAGGCGGAGCTGATGGGTCTTGGCGGTCGTATTTCTACCATAATGCCGTTCCTACGGAACTCAAAAGTCCCACCGGGATGATATAACATAAGCATGGGTGTAGCCAATGCGTCATGGGTGTAGTGTATAAACCAATAACAAACCCCCGACCTTCCGACTGAGGCGGAGGGAAATCCGCAAGACCCTTCCTTCGTCAGGGTGACAGACGGATAGGATCGTAGCTACCAAATCAGCGTTTATCCGTTCCATCTGTTTAATCTGTGTTCCATCACGAAGCATCCGTCCATTTGCTAATCAGCTAATAGCCAATAACCAATAACCCAATAACCAATACCCCAATAACCGATAGTCTATTTAGAATCATTCTAAATTATATTCCTGTCATTATTCATCATAACCCCTATTGCCTTTCTGTTAAATTTGCCGCGATTTTAAGGACGACAATCCGAAGTAAATATGTCAAAAGACATCAAGATCAAAAAAGGCCTGAACATCCCCTTGAAAGGAGAGGCCGATAAGGTTTTAGGAACTGCAGAAAGGTCTAGTGCCTTTGTGGTCAAACCAACCGACTTTAAGAATTTCACACCAAAACTTCTTGTGAAAGAAGGACAGGAGGTGCTTGCAGGTTCGCCCTTGTTCTTCAATAAGGAATATCCAGACGTGAAGGTCGGATCGCCAGTGAGCGGAGAAGTGGTGGAGGTGACACGCGGTGCCAAGCGTAAGATTCTTGGCATCAAGATTCTTGCTGACAAGGAAACGCGTTATGCAGCGTTCGCTCCAGCCAATGCAGCATCGATGAGCGGTGAAGACGTGAAGAAGCGTTTGCTTGACCAATGCCTTTGGGCATACATCAAAAGACGACCTTACGGAACCGTTGCCCGACCAGAAGATAAGCCCTTGGCCATCTATGTATCTGCATTTGATTCGGCACCGTTGGCGGGTGATTACGATTACATTCTACACGGCAAGGAGAAAGAATTTCAAGCCGGATTGGATGTTTTGAAGCAATTGACAGACGGTAAGGTTCATTTGAACCTCCACCGCGAATTGAACACCGATGCGGTTTTTAAAGATGCCAAAGGAGTTCAGATAAACTGGGTAAGAGGTCCACATCCAGCAGGAAACGTAGGTGTGCAGATTCATCATATTAAACCTTTGAATAAAGGTGAGGTTGTGTTTACCGTAGCTGCCCAAGACGTTGCGCTTATCGGAAGTGCATTCCTAACAGGAAAATACGATGCTTCGCGATTGGTTGGCGTTGGTGGTTCTTCTGTAAAGTCGCCAAAGTATTTCAAAACCATTCAAGGAGCTGCGGTGTCAACATTGCTTAATGGTAATGTTGATGGAGACAACAACCGCATTATTAGCGGAAACGTACTTACAGGAACGAAAGTTGCCGCTGACGGATACCTCGGTTTCTTCAGTAAGGAATTGAATGTGATTCCAGAAGGCGACCAAGCCAAATTCTTCATTACCGAAGGTTGGGCTGGTGCTGGATTAGGAAAGTTCTCTGCTTCAAGAAGTTATTTCTCTTGGTTGATGCCAAGTAAAAAATATGAGCTTGATACTAACACAAACGGAGAAAAGCGGGCGTTTGTAGTGACCGGACAATACGAAAGTGTATTCCCTATGGACATATACCCACAGCACCTGGTAAAGGCTATTATGATTGGCGATATAGAATCGATGGAAAACCTTGGTATCTACGAAGTGGATGATGAAGATTTTGCATTGTGTGAGTATGTCTGTACTTCCAAAACCCCTGTTCAGCAGGTGGTGAGAGAAGGATTGGAGCTCATTGAAAAAGAATGTGGTTAAACGATAAGGCACAATGAAGTTTTTGCATACAGCCTTCCAGAACATGAAGCATCCTTTCGAAAAAGGGGGCAAGTTCGAGAAGTACAATAAGGTTCTAACCGCTATTGATGCGTTAGAGACCTTTGCTTTTACTCCAGACGAAGTAACACACTCTGGATCACACATCCGCGATGGTATTGACCTGAAGCGAACCATGTCTGTGGTAATAACAGCAATGATTCCTTGCTTGCTTTTTGGGATGTATAACGCTGGTTATCAACACTTTTTGCAATTGGGGGTTGATGCTTCTTTTTGGGAAATGTTCCAAATTGGATTGATAAAAGTGCTTCCGCTTGTGGTTGTGTCCTATGGCGTTGGACTTGGAATAGAGTTCGCCTTTGCCATGTATAAAGGTCATTCGGTTGAAGAAGGCTACTTGGTAACAGGAATGCTTATTCCATTAATCGTTCCTGTTGATATTCCATTGTGGATGTTGGCTGTATCTGTGGCTTTTGCGGTTGTGTTTGGTAAGGAGGTTTTTGGTGGAACCGGGATGAACATTTTTAACGTAGCCCTCACTGCAAGAGCATTTCTATTCTTTGCTTATCCAACATACATGTCTGGAGATAAGATATGGGTACATGAAGGAATGACCAACGATGCCATTTCAGGTGCCACCATCCTAGGTGATGTTGCAGCTATGAAAGACGGATTGGTTAAATCTGCTGATGGAATCATTCAATTTACTGGAGCAAATTTCTCGGTGTCAGATATGTTCTTCGGGTTTATTCCTGGTTCAGTTGGCGAAACATCAACCTTAGCTATTCTTATTGGAGCAGGTATTCTGCTTCTAACAGGTATTGGAAGCTGGAGAATCATGCTTTCAGCCGTTCTTGGTGCAGCAACAATGGGATTAATTTTCAACGCATTCGGATCCAACGGATTGATGCAACTTCCATTCTGGCAGCACATGATCGTAGGTGGTTTTGCCTTCGGAGTTGTGTTTATGGCTACCGATCCTGTAACAGCCTCACAAACGAACAAAGGAAAATGGATTTACGGATTCCTGATTGGCTTCATGGCCATCATGATTCGTGTGTTCAACCCAGCATATCCAGAAGGAATCATGTTGGCAATACTCTTCATGAATGTGATGGCACCACTCATCGACCATTATGTGGTTGAAGGCAACATCAAGAAAAGAATGAATAGGGCAACTGTGAAAACAGCAGTTGTAAATTAAAAATTAGGAATTAATAATTAAGAATGTCGAAGCAATGGCTTGGTATTCTACTCGTAAAGCAAATGTCAAGCAACCCAATTCATAATTCATCATTTTTAATTCATAATTGAATACAATGGCGGTTGATGTAAATAGCAATAAGTACACATTTATCTTCGCAACGGTGATGGTAATTGTAGTCGCAACGCTTTTGGCACTCGCTTCTGAAAGCCTGAAGCCTATGCAAAATGCGAATGTGGCCAACGAGAAACGTCAAAACATTCTGAGCAGTATCGGCATTAGTGTGGATGCTGCCGATGCGGAAGTAGCTTACAAAGAGAATCTAGTTGAAGCGTTAGTGCTTGATGCCAACGGTCAAGTGCTTGAAAGCCCTGAGTTTGGGGCTTTTGATATTGACGTATTGAAGGATTACAAAGCAGGTCTTTCTGGAATCTACAAGGCCAATGCAAACGACATGGAAGCCATGAAGGCTGCATTGCTTTCTTGGGGCGATGGTGGTGTTAACTATCCCTTGTTTATCCTAAAGAAAGGAGTCGAGAACGTTTATGTTGTGCCAATGGTAGGAACCGGCCTTTGGGGTCCAGTTTGGGGATATGTTACAGTTGCTGATGACGGTAAAACGGTTGTTGGAGCCGTGTTTGACCACAAGTCTGAAACACCAGGTTTGGGTGCAGAGATAAACCAAGCATCTTTTCAAAAGCCATTTGAAGGGAAGACCATTTTTGATGAAAGCGGAGAATTCACAGGGATAAAGGTTATGAAAGGTGGAGCCAAAGGTTCAGAACATGCAGTTGATGCCATTTCGGGAGGAACCATAACCAGTAATGGAGTGACGGAAATGATTGTTCGTACGTTGAAAATATACGAGCCCTATTTTCGCAAATTACAGGCTGCATCATCATCATCTGAATTGGTGGAAATGCCAGTTGATTCCATCACAACGTCCTCGGACTCGTTGAATATTGAAGAAGTAGTTGATAGCCTAGAACTATCCGTAGAATAACCTGTTTAAACGAAGTAACACTTATCATGAGTGAAGTAGCAGAAGCAGAAAAAGTAAAAGCGCCAAAAGAGCCGTTGTTCTCAAAAAAGAACAAGGCACTTATATCCAATCCGTTAGATGATGACAACCCAATTACGGTTCAGGTTCTCGGAATCTGTTCAGCATTGGCCATCACCGTTCAGGTAAAACAGGCGTTTGTAATGACGATGTCGGTAATGTTCGTGTTGGCAGCAGGAAACGTGATTGTTTCCTTGATGCGAAACTTGATTCCTAACCGTATCCGAATTATCGTGCAGTTAGTGATTGTGGCGGCTTTGGTAATCTTGGTTGACCAAGTGTTGAAAGCATACGTTTATGATGTGAGCAAGGCACTTTCCGTCTTTGTTGGTTTGATTATTACCAACTGTATCATCATGGGACGTTTGGAAGCATTTGCCCTAGCAAACAAGCCTTGGCCATCCTTCTTAGACGGAATTGGAAATGGTTTGGGTTATGGAATGATTCTAATTCTTGTTTCGGTTGTTAGAGAGATTCTTGGTTCAGGAAAGATTTGGGGTTTTCCATTGTTTGGACATAAAGTAGGAGCACTACTTTCTGATGGAACATTGGCCACCGATGCTTCTGGACTATATGCTCTTGGATACGTTGACAACGGTTTGATGATTCTGCCTCCCATGGCGTTAATCACAGTTGGCGCCTTCATTTGGATACAACGTGCGAGGAACACCAAACTCATCGAAGCTTAATTCCTTAAGGACAAACAGTCATGGAATACATAAACATATTTGTAAAAGCCATCTTTATTGAGAACATGATTTTCGCCTACTTCCTAGGCATGTGTTCTTATTTGGCGGTAAGTAAAACGGTCACGACAGGAGTTGGTCTTGGAGCTGCTGTCATCTTCGTTCTTGGAATTACCGTTCCTGTGAATTACTTAATGGAGAATTATGTGCTGAAAGAAGGTGCATTGTCTTGGTTGGGACCACAGTTTGCCACCATGGATCTTAGCTTTTTGAGTTTCATCATGTTTATCGCCATCATTGCCGCTTTGGTTCAATTGGTTGAGATGGCGGTTGAGAAATTTGCTCCAGCGTTGTATTCGTCACTGGGTATCTTCTTGCCATTAATTGCTGTAAACTGCTCCATCTTAGGTGGTGCGCTCTTCATGCAAGAGCGTCAGTACTCAAACATTGGCGAAGCAACGGTTTTCGGACTTGGGTCTGGAGTTGGTTGGTTCTTGGCAATTGTTGCCATTGCGGCCATCCGCGAAAAAATTCGCTATTCAAGTGTTCCAAAACCACTGAGAGGTTTGGGCATCACATTTATTATTACAGGGCTAATGGGCGTTGCGTTCATGAGCTTTATGGGTATCGAACTTTAAAGAAGTAAACAGCTAACGAAATGGTTCTTCTAAGCACATCCACAATTGTCGTTGTCAGCGTAGTGGTATTCCTGATAGTGATTTTCCTATTGGTATCTCTTTTGCTTTTTGCGAAAGCCAAATTGGCTCCATCAGGCCCAGTAATGCTGACCATTAATGGCGAGAAACCAATGGAAGTTGAATCTGGCGGCACTATTCTTGGAACGCTCGGAAACAATAAAATTTTCCTTCCATCTGCTTGCGGTGGAGGTGGTACTTGCGCCATGTGCAAGTGTCAAGTATTTGAAGGTGGAGGTGAGATTCTTCCAACCGAATCCCCTTATTTCTCAAGAAAAGAGATTGCCGATAACTGGAGATTGGGTTGTCAGGTGAAGATTAAGCAGGATATGAAGATTGGTATTCCTGAAGAAATTTTCGGTATCAAGGAGTTTGAGGCAACCGTTGTTTCTAATTACAACGTAGCCACTTACATCAAGGAATTTGTAGTTGAGATTCCACAGGACATGCATTACGAAGCTGGTGGTTATATCCAGATTAAGATACCTGCATGTGTGGTTAAATTTTCAGATATGGACATTGCAGCTCATCCCAAGGATCATCCTGGAGAGCCTAATAAATTTGAGACAGATTGGAGCGAGGGACCATTTGGCATGCGCGGATTGGTGATGAAGAATGACGAAGAAGTTATTCGTGCTTATTCCATGGCATCTTACCCTGCCGAAGGACGAAACATTATGTTGAACGTTCGTGTTGCAGCACCACCTTTCGACAGAGCAAACAACAAGTGGGCTGATATCAATCCTGGCATTGCATCGTCTTACATTTTTAACCTGAAAGAAGGAGATAAGTGCATGATTTCTGGCCCTTATGGTGAATTCTTTATTAAGCCTGGTGATGCAGAGATGCTATATATCGGAGGTGGAGCTGGAATGGCACCTATGCGTTCGCACATCTATGAGTTGTTCCGAACATTAGAAACAGGTCGTAAGGTTTCTTATTGGTATGGAGGTCGTTCTAGAGCGGAGCTCTTTTACATCCACTATTTCAGAGATATTGAAAAACGCTTTCCAAACTTCAAGTTCTTCATGGTTCTTTCTGATGCGAAGCCAGAGGATAATTGGGTAATGAAGAAAGACATCAATGACCCTGAAGGAGACGGATTCGTAGGATTCGTTCACAATCAGGTAATTGAGCAATATCTGAGCAAGCACGATTCTCCAGAAGACATTGAGTTCTACTTCTGCGGACCACCAATGATGAACCAAGCCATACTGAAAATGTGTGATGATTGGGGGGTGCCGCCAGAGAACGTAGCATTTGATGACTTCGGTGGTTAATCTCAAAAATTAAAAATTAGAAAGCCTTGGTAGTAACATATCAAGGCTTTTTTGCGTCTAGGTGTGATTGTGATTTTGTTTCAATAACTTTGAGTAATGATAAAGTGGATTTCAATCATCATTCTGTCTGTTTTAAGCATGACCATTTCGGTTGAAGCTCAGGAAAAGAGTCTAGTTAAAACTGAAGTAACCACTTCAATTTTTCAATCCGATTCACTTATTGGACTAGCAAAATCGCTATTAGGCGTTCCCTATTGTTACGGAGGCATTACACCCGCAGGATTTGATTGCAGCGGCTTCGTTAACTATGTATTTTCTAGTTTTGGATTCAGTATTCCACGTTCATCAGCTGATATGGCTGATTATGGAATAGAGATTCCATTGGACAGTTGTAGAAAAGGCGACATCATACTTTTTGCGGGTTCTAATGCCTTAAAACGACCTGTTGGTCACGCTGGAATCGTCATCAGCAACATGGATGAACCGTTGAAATTCATCCATAGCGCCACCAGCAACAAGCGTGGAATAATCATTACCGCCTTCGATGCGTTCGATTATTACAAGACCCGGTTTGTGAAGGTTATCCGGGTTTTTAATCCGTTGAATGACGGTTCTGACGAACCCTGAAAAATATATTTTCATTGTGGTGTTAAGAAATGTTAAAGAGATCAATTCTAGATATAATTTCGCGTTCGAATTTATACTCATAAACGAAAATGAAAAAATCAATTTTGCTTGTAGTTGCTGTTGTAGCTATTAGCTTGGTGGCTTGCACAAACGGAGCTACCGATGCGTCTTCTGAAGTTGACTCAACTACACTAGCGCCAGTTGAAACCATTGAAACGGAAGTCGTGGAAACGGCAGTCGTTGATACCACAGCAGTAGATACTGTTGTAGTAGCTCACTAAATCGGTTTAGACAAAACGAAGCCCTTCGATACATTGTATCGGAGGGCTTTCTGTTTTTTAACAAGTATGTTTACCTCGTAACCATGAATAGATGTCGTTCGTACGACATGGCAATCAGCTAGTTAGATTTGACCAATAAATTCCATTTATGATGAAAAAGGTTACGCAATTAACCGTTGCATAACTCCTAGTGGTTATTACCATTTTTTCAGGATGTGAAAAATACGACCGAGTAATAGATTCAACCGAAACATCGGCTTGCTCAGGAGATTTTCTAAGAAAGTATTTCGACCTTCAATGTCAGATTACCAAGGAAACGGAGGGGTTCTTTCCTCCACAGGCGGCACGCGCTTTTGCCTATGTGGCAATTGCTAGTTATGAGGCGGTAGTTCATGGAATTCCCAATGCCAAAAGTTTAGCTGGACAAATAGACGGACTAACTGCCAATGACCTCCCTTTGCCAGAGAATGAGAAAGCTTACAATTGGGCTATTGCTGCCAACGCGGCATCAGCCGAAATGATGCGTAAAATGTTTGACCTTAATCTTTCAGAACAGAATATGGTCAAAATTGACCAGATGGAGGAAGCCAATTACATTCAGATGTATGCTGATTACCCGTTACCAGTAGCAGAACGTTCGGTGGCTTTCGGCAAAGCAATTGCCGAAGCACTGTATCAGTATTCGCTTACCGATGGTGGGCATCAGTCGTATATGGACGCTTTTCAGCTACCGTTTGAGCCGCTCCTTGGAGAACATTGTTGGATTCCAACTGGTGCCACTCTCAATCCAATCAGTCCGTACTGGGGTCGGTGCAGGCCGTTTTTGGCGCAGAATGTAGCATTAACTCAACCACCGCCTCCACTTGCATTTTCTACAGACCCAAATTCAGATTTCTACGCAGCTGCAATGGAGGTTTTAACCCAAGTGAATAACAATACTGCTGAACAGGAAGAGATTGCTCGTTTTTGGGCAGATGATCCGTTTCAAACCTGTACCCCAGCTGGTCATACGTTCAATTTGCTTTCGCAGCTGTTGGAAGAAGATGATGCCACATTGGCAAAAACTGCAATGGGCTACGCTAAGTTAGGAATTGCTGAAAATGATGCATTCATCTCTTGTTGGAAGAGTAAATATGTTTTTGATTTAATTCGTCCAATCTCATATATCCGCCAAAATATTGATCCTAATTTTAATACGGTAATCGGAACGCCACCGTTCCCCGCTTATTCGTCTGGACATTCCTGCGAAATTGATGTGGGAGAAGTGGTCTTTACTGAATTATTTACCAATGGAGATGGCAAATACGAATTGTCCGATCGCACTGGGCTTCAGTTTGGTTTCGGAATCCGCCACTTCTCAAATTTTGCGGACATGTCGGCCGAATGTGCCAATTCACGGTTTTACGGTGGAATCCATTATCAGATGGATAATTTGGAAGGATTGGTTACAGGAAGAAAGATAGGTCACAACGTAATTGAACAGATAGAATGGCCAAAGGTAAACTAGAATTGTTACTGATCATTTTCGTGGTAGCCGCATTTGTAGCATGTGAAAATGAAGCAACAAAAGAAGTTGGAGAAGATCCCGTTCAATGGATGGCAGATTTGCATTGTGAAGCAGTTTCTCTCCGAAAAGCGCGTTTCGAATTGGCAGACAAAATGCGTTTCATTGAAGACACGCTGATACTGCCGAACACATCTGATAGCACCAAAGCAGTTCTTCAAACGCAGTTGAACGACTTGCAACCATACAAAGACAGTGTGGTTAATAGAAGTCTCGATCTTGCCAAGGTTATTAAGTTTAAATTGGATTCATTGATTGAACAAGAATTCATTGAAACGGCACAACGCAAAGCATTTGATGCTGAACTTGCAGCTGAATTGGAGAAAAGAGGCTGTAAATAATCACATGCGTGGTTTGGCTTAGTCCTTTACTTTTGGAGTGATGAAAAATGTTTGGATTATTGCCGCAATGCTGCTTTTTGCCGCTTGTTCAACTGGTGTAAGGAAAGAGGCCACGGGCTTCACGCAGGGAACAAGTTACTCTGTCATTTATTACAACAACGGAACAGATTTACAGTACCAGATTGATAGTCTCTTGCTGGCATTTGACCGTGTTTTATCAACCTACCAAGAAACTAGTTACATCAGCAAGTGGAATAGGAATGAGCATATTCCGTTAGAGCAACCGCAGTTATTTAAGGAGGTTGTAAATCGTTCTCAGGAGATTAATCAGTTGTCAGATGGAGCGTTTGATATAACCGTTTCACCATTGATGAAATACTGGTTTGAAAACAATTGGCAGGTCGCCCAATTGGATTCGTCCAAAGTTGATAGCCTGATGGCGTTTGTGGGAATGAAGTACGTGATATTGGATGGTCAAGATTATGATAAGACCAATCCGCAAACGCAACTTGATGTGAATGCCATTGCACAAGGCTATTCGGTGGATGTACTAGCACGCTATTTGGAAAGTCTCGGAATATTCAATTATTTGGTGGAAATAGGAGGGGAGATTCGCGCTAGCGGAACCAAACCGAGCGAAGAAAATTGGAGTATTGGAATCGATGTTCCTGAGGAAGAAGCTTCAGGAATCAGGAAACTCGCCATGTCAGTTGAGTTGAACAATCGCTCTTTGGCTACTTCTGGCAATTACCGCAAGTTCGTGGAGATAAATGGCGTTAAGTATGGTCATTCACTTGATCCAGTCACAGGATATCCTGCCAAAACAGATGTGCTGAGTGCCACTATCATTGCCGAGGATTGTATGACTGCTGATGCACTGGCAACAGCTTGTATGGTAATGGGATTTGAGCGAGCTAAAGAACTCATCGAAAAGACGGAATCAATTGAAGGCGTTCTTATTTATTCAGCCTCATCCAAGGTCGAAACTTGGATTTCTGATGGTGTGAAAGCAGAAAAGAATGTTCAGTAGTCTGATGAACTTTGGAACATCCAAGTCGCAGCAACTGCTTACCGGAATCTTCCTGCTTGCAATTGCTCTTCTTGTCCACACATATAATCTGGATTATTCATCCCTATCGCTTGATGAGACGGTTCATGTGTGGTATGCCCAAATGCCTTACCATGATGTTATTGAAAGAGCCGCCAATGATCCAAATCCTCCGGTATTCAACGTGCTGATTTCATTTTGGGTGAAGCGGTTTGGAGTGACCGAATGGGCACTGCGTTTCTTTAGCGTATTGATGGGAGTATTGTCGGTATTGGCCATGTATCTCATTGGTCTGAGAAATTTCGGATACAGGGTAGGCGCGATGGCAGCCTTACTGTTCTGCTTTTCGCCCATGCTGTTCCGGTTCACGCATCTGGTTCGACCATACACGCTGCTGATGGTCACGGTAATCCTATCGTACGGCTTTCTGTTCGATTACCTTCGCAGTCCATCTAAGTGGAAGCTGTTTCTGTATTACATCACAACCACCTTGATGATCTATGTGCATCCAACATCCATCTTCAATTTGCCAGCACAAGTGACCATTGCCCTTTTGGGAAATTATCAGAATGTGAAACGTGCTTGGCCGTTGCTCTTAACCATTGTTCTGGCAGCACTTTCTTTCGGAGCATACTATCTAACCATACCTTATTTTGAGAAGGAAGTTGAAATGTGGTTCGACCCACCAAATTGGGAAGATATGTGGTATGTGATTAACGTTTTCTATGGCAAATGGTACGTCATGGCCATTCAATTGGCACTTTTGCTTTTGCTACTCATTCCGAGCATACGAAAACGCTGGCTAGAACATTGGATTCATTTTGCAATGATTGTGGCTTGGATTGTATTTCCATTGAGTATCAGCTACGTCTTTTCGTACCTAATAGAGCCTGTATTTCAGGATAAGTATGTGCTTTCTTCGCTTCCTGGAATGTTATTATTGTTGGCAATTTCCATTGATGTGATTATTCCTAGATACTGGAAGCTGATTCCTTTAATCCTAGCGTTGGTAGTGTCAGGTCTATCAATCGACTTTACACCTTATACCGAAGGGGATTGGCGCAATGCGGTCGCAATTATCAGGTCAGAACTTGATGAAAGGACGGCCGTGTATATCAATCCTTGGTATGAGTTCACATCCTTCATGTATTATTATGATATTGATGCTTACAAAGACCCTGAAATGACACAGAAAATCATGGTTCAGAATCGGATTCTTTGGGTATGGCACGATGTAGTTTCACCCGAATCTGATTATGCCAATTATGATCGATTATTACTAGTTTCTGCCCATGAAGGCTATGCCGAACCGAATTTTAATCTCGACAGTCTGAAGCAACATTCAAATTTGATACAGGCAAGTAAGTTCAATGGGGTGAACGTTCAGTTGTTCGAACTAAACCCGCCATTAAATTCAAACGACACTGATTAAGCCGCCTCGTTCGGCTTTTTACATTGCTCCTCTGGCATGGCACCGCAAAAACCACAAGCTTCTCCGTCTTTGTTTAAGAACGGACTGTTGCTTGCACACGTGCCAGAAAATTGCCCGTCTTTCTTTAAAAGAAGTTTGATGCCTATTCCTGCAAAGCCGATTCCAAGTAAGACTATAGCTGCAATTACAACTGCCATTTCAATTCCGTTTAAGCTGTTACTGTTGTAACATTTTGAAAAAGAGTTTGTTCTCTATCTGGCCCAACAGATACAACCGAAATGGAAACCCCAGTTTGCTTTTCGATAAAAGCAATGTAATCCTTCAGTTCAGATGGAAGTGGTTCTCCATTGGTAAAACCAGTCAAATCTGTTTTCCATCCTTTCATTTCGATGTAAACTGGCTCAACCGTTTCTGTTAGATCAAATGGCATTTGATCCGTCAGTTCGCCATTCACTCTGTATTGTGTACAAACTTTAATGGTGTCAAACGAATCAAGCACATCCGTCTTAAGCATGTTCAATTCAGTCACACCATTTATCATGATGGCGTAGTTCAAAGCTGGAATATCCAACCATCCACATCTACGTTTTCTACCTGTGGTTGAGCCGTATTCATTACCAATCCTGCACAAATCTTCTCCTGTTTCATCAAACAGTTCTGTAGGAAATGGCCCAGAACCTACGCGTGTACAATACGCTTTAAAGATTCCTATAACGTTACCTATCCGATTAGGCGCTACTCCAAGTCCTGTACAAGCCCCTGCACAAACTGTGTTTGATGATGTGACAAAGGGATACGAACCGAAATCAATATCAAGCAATGAACCTTGGGCGCCTTCTGCCAAAACAGATTCACCAGCCTTCAACTTATTGTTGATGTATTGCTCGCTGTCGATTAGTTCAAACCGCTTCAGGGTTTCCAAACTCTCAAACCACTCATTTTCCACCTCAACAGAAACGCTTTCAGCTCCAAATTGCTTGAGTATTTGTTCGTGTTTCTCTTTCAAGAAATTATATTTTTCCTTGAATTTAGCGGTGAGGAAATCACCCACACGTAGACCATTTCGGCCTGTTTTGTCCATGTACGTTGGACCAATTCCTTTCAGGGTGCTGCCAATCTTGCTATTGCCTTTTGCTGCTTCTGATGCTGCGTCTAACAAGCGGTGTGTTGGAAGAATTAAATGCGCCTTCTTTGAAATTTTCAAAGTGGCCGATGCGTCCACATTCAATTTATCTAAAGCAGTAATCTCCTTTTTGAAGATTATTGGGTCTATAACAACACCATTTCCTACAATATTAATGGCATTCTTGCGAAATATTCCAGAAGGAATTGTGTGCAATACGTGTTTAATTCCTTCAAATTCTAAGGTGTGTCCAGCATTCGGCCCGCCTTGAAATCGTGCTATTACATCGTACTTAGGGGTTAGTACGTCAACAATTTTTCCCTTTCCCTCGTCTCCCCATTGGAGTCCTAAGAGCACATCCACTTTCTTCAATGTAATTCGCTTTTGAGTTAGAAACTTTCGGTTGCGTCTGCCACCGAATGATAGATTTTAAAAATTGAATCAAGCTTGGTCATCACCATCAGCTTCTTCACTTTTGGAGAAATGCCACCAATAACCAATTCGCCACCTGAATTCCGTGCGGAAGTGAACATGCCAATAAGAAGGTTTAGCCCAGAACTATTCACATATTCCAAGTCTTCCAGACTCATTAAATAACGGTTTGTCCCGCTTTCAATAAGCGATTCAAACTCCATAATCAGCCCAGTTGCCTGCGATTTTTCAGTCAGTCGACCCGATAGCGTTATCAATTTTACGTTTCCGTAATCCGTTATGTTGTATTCCATAATTAATCGGTTTTGGTCATGCGGTCACATTTGCCGCCATTGGCCAGTTTTTTACAACTGCCATAGAAATTCAATGAATGATTGGTAATGTTGAAACCAAGAATGTCTCCAGCCATATTTTGAATGTGCTGAATACGAGGATCGCAGAATTCAAATACTTTCCCGCAATCCTGACAGATTAAATGGTCATGCTGTGCGTACTTGTAAGACCGTTCAAAATGAGCAATGTTCTTCCCAAACTGATGTTTGGTGACCAATTTACAATCAAGAAGAAGTTCAATTGTGTTGTAAAGCGTGGCGCGACTTACGCGGTAGTTTTTCGTCTTCATTTGAACGTAAAGCGATTCAATATCAAAGTGACCTTCGCTTGAGTATACCTCGGCCAAAATAGCAAAACGCTCAGGTGTTTTCCTATGACTGTGCTCCCCCAAATAGTTGGAGAAGATTTCTTTTACATTCTCGAATATCTCTGTTTCTGGTTCAGAAAGCATTGCCCCGATTAAGCTTTAAAGTTAAGTATTCCGATGGTTTTGGCTACTCGTTCCACTTCACGAATTTGGTGAATTTGGCAACACCGTTAGATTCAACCATCAGGATGTAAACGCCTTGGTCAAAACCATTCATGGGAAGGGTGAGGTATTCTGACGTAACCGACTGTAAGTAACGCGAATAGTAGATTGTTCCGTTCCTGTCGAATATGTAGAGGTTCACGTCAGCCTCATACTTCGTAACGATGGTTGTGAACAACCAATTGGTTGTAGGATTTGGAAAAATGCTCAGAGCCACTTGCTCGCAAGGGCCATCTATGTATTGAATTACAGTGGCAAAATCTGCGAAGCAACGGTTTTGATAGGTAACTCCATCGCAACCGCATACTGGAATAAAATCAGGATTGCAAGGTGGTTGAAGATTTGGGAAATTGAGGGTATCCAAGCACTGACCACGCAAGGCAGCGGTGGAGATCATAAATACAACCATGAAAATCAATTTTTTCATGTCGATGAAGGTACTGACTTCAAAGGTTCGGTTCAAACCTAAATTCTGAAAATATCAAAAGTGGTTGTTTTTTGTAAAACAGTAAGGGTCGTTCCTTTCGGCACGACCCTTACATATTCTTCAAACGAAGTTTATTTTACTTGATCAAAAACGGCTTTGAAAGCCTCTGGCTCGTTCATCGCAAGATCGGCAAGAACCTTTCTATTGATGTCGATTCCACTCGTTGCAATTTTACCCATGAATACTGAATAAGACATTCCGTACTGACGTGCTCCTGCATTGATACGCTGAATCCACAATTTTCTGAATTCACGTTTACGGACACGTCTATCGCGGTACTGGTAAACGAGTGCTTTTTCAACCGCGTTTTTCGCAACAGTCCAAACATTTTTCCTTCTTCCGAAGTAACCTTTTGCCTGCTTGAGGACTTTTTTCCGTCTTGCCCTTGCGGCAACGGCATTTACTGATCTTGGCATTTTGTTTTGTTTTTGGCGTTAAGCGTTCCTCGTTGGAAACTTATTGAGCTTAAAACCGGGTTAAACTTTAAAACTTAGATGTTAAGCATGTGCTTTACGTTCTTCATGTCGGCATCGCTTACCAATGTCGGCTTCGTCAGATTTCTCTTCTGCTTGGTCGTTTTCTTGGTAAGAATGTGACTTTTGAACGCGTGCTTCCGCTTGATTTTTCCAGAACCCGTCAGTTTGAAACGTTTCTTGGCACTGGAATTTGTCTTAACCTTTGGCATGACGTCTATTATTGATTTACTATTTTGTTTTTGATCCTTTCTTAGGAGCGAGGATGATAAACATCTTCTTTCCTTCCATTTTTGGCATCATTTCCACTTTTGCAAGTTCCTCCAATTCACTGGCGAACTTCAAAAGAAGAATTTCTCCCTGGTCTTTATATACAATAGACCTCCCTCTGAAGAAAACAAAAGCTCTCACTTTTGATCCCTGCTCAAGAAACTGCTGAGCATGCTTGAGTTTGAAATCAAAATCATGATCATCAGTATTCGGTCCGAACCTGATTTCCTTCACCACAATCTTGGTGGCTTTGGCTTTCAGCTCCTTCTGCTTCTTTTTCTGCTCAAACAGAAACTTTTTGTAGTCTAATATCTTACAAACGGGCGGTGCCGCATCTGGAGATATTTCCACTAGGTCGAGCTCTTGCTCTTCCGCCAATTCCAAGGCTTTTCTGATAGGATATACTCCAGGCTCAATTCCTTCGCCTACTAAACGCACCTCGCGGGCATCTATCTTATCATTGATCTTATGGGGGTCTTCGCGTCTTACGACTCTCCTCGGTCTTGCTGGTCTTCTAATGGTGTTCTACTTTAGTTACTGTTCAATTTACGCTCAAATCTGCTTCAATCTCATCCTGAATGATTTTGGCAAATTCTTCAATGCTGAATGTGCCAAGATCTCCTTCTCCCTGCTTCCTAACCGATAGTTTTCCTGAGTTCACTTCTTGTTCGCCCACTATCAACATATAAGGAACCTTCATCACTTCCGTATCACGGATTTTCCTTCCAATTTTCTCATTGCGCTCGTCAACGAGGGCGCGAAGGTCGTAATTCTTAAGCAATACTGAAAGCTTTTTTGCTTCGTCATTATATTTCTCAGAAACAGGCAGAATTGCAACTTGATCTGGGGTTAACCAAAGCGGAAATTTGCCAGCACAATGCTCTAAAAGCACGGCCACAAAACGCTCCATAGAACCAAATGGCGCGCGGTGGATCATTACAGGCGTGTGTTTTGCGTTATCTGAACCAACATATTCTAGCTCAAATCGCTCAGGAAGATTGTAGTCAACCTGCACGGTTCCCAACTGCCAGCTTCTTCCCAAAGCGTCTTTTACCATAAAATCTAGCTTTGGACCGTAGAATGCGGCTTCGCCATAAGCGGTAACGGTTTTGATATCGCGTTCAGCAACAGCTTCTACGATTGCAGCTTCGGCTTTCGCCCAATTCTCATCAGAACCAATGTATTTCTCTTTATCATCAGGATCACGCAATGAAATTTGAGCAGTGTAATCTTCAAAGTGAAGTGCCTTCAATACATATAGTACAAGGTCCATCACTTTTACGAACTCGTCTTTTACCTGATCGGGGCGGCAGAAAATGTGTGCATCATCCTGCGTAAAACTACGAACGCGAGTTAATCCGTGGAGTTCTCCACTTTGCTCGTAACGGTAAACAGTGCCGAACTCGGCCAAACGGACAGGAAGATCTTTATATGAACGCGGTTTGAACTTGTATATCTCGCAGTGATGCGGACAGTTCATCGGTTTTAGAAGAAATTCTTCGCCTTCGGCAGGCGTGTTTATGGGTTGAAAGCTGTCTTTGCCGTATTTGGCATAGTGACCAGAAGTGACATATAGTTCTTTAGAACCGATATGTGGCGTGATGACCATTTCGTAGCCAGCTTCAACTTGCTGCTTTTGAAGAAAGTTTTCTAGTCGTTTTCTGAGGTCGGCTCCTTTTGGCAACCAAAGCGGAAGGCCTTGTCCAACGCGCTGTGAGAAGGTAAATAGCTCTAGTTCCTT
>Ga0105051_10001142_pt1 | contig 36694 bp, 36 predicted proteins | sample FRY02_FD_78383 | JGI IMG/M metagenome (GOLD analysis project Ga0105051, IMG submission 78383) | Freshwater microbial communities from Lake Fryxell liftoff mats and glacier meltwater in Antarctica - FRY-02 (megahit assembly) | ecosystem: Environmental > Aquatic > Freshwater > Ice > Glacier... | reverse complement strand
GCCATAGGATGTGGCTTCATTGAATTGAAGCCCACAGAGAGGATGCTACCACCCTTCACGATGACCGCTACGTGGCGGTAGCGACACTCGTCGCTATGTTTGTGAGCCTTGTAGGCTTTGTTAAGAAAGTTAGTGAACTTCTTGCGACACATTGTTACGCTCTTATCTAGTTGTGATTCATGTAGTATATTGACCATACAAAGGGTACAATAAGAACTACTAAAACTGCCAAATAACCCCAGATTTTAATCTCATCTTTTAATAAATAAGATGATAAGTCTTGTTTCCCAAGTGTAACTAGAAAAAGTGTAGCAAATGGACCAAAAAATGTTCCAAGGAAAGACCATAAACTCTTATCTCTATTGAGTTTATCAGCTATAATATAACATAATGCTCCATTATATACACAACAGAACACAATTACTAAAATTATCACAAGACCCATTATTGTCCTTTAATGAAAATCTGAATTTTCTTTCATAAGATATTCTTTACTGATAACCTTATAAGCTTTACGGTTATATTCATAGTCAATAGAATTTCGAACTACAACACCTTCACGGATTTTTTGAGAAGGCTCGAATACAGAATTTCCCACTGCATAAGATTCTACGTGCTCAAGAGATTGGAAAATTCCTCGATACAAAACAGGTGACAAACGTAAAACCTTTTTTGTTTTTAAATTTAAGTCAGCTACGAATTTCCGCAGTTCAAAATCATTTAACCATGATTTTGAACCATCTTTTTCAACCTTGATGGCATCAAAAACAACAATATCAATTTCATCATTTTTTAATCCGTAATGATATCCCTTTTGAATCGTAGGTCCAAAGATTTCGTAATAAAGAATAAATCCTTCTGGGAGGGCTTCCTTTAGGCCATACATATCAAAAGCTCTTTGATATACATTTTGTTTATAGAAACCGTTAAAAGTTTGACTTTGAAGTTGTACACGATTTGATCCATAGCAAAACTCAAAATCTTTTCCGAATCCGAAAAATCTCTTAATTTTTCCAAAAAATGTTAATTTAACGGGTAGCCACCCACAACGACTGTTAGAACCGTGAATTTTTTCATGAATCGTAATAAATTCATCGTCGGGCTTAAATGCATGTGGAACAAAATTTAACTTAGTTAATCCACCATATTCACCGAATAGTGGATTATTATGCTTCTTGACTTTCTTTACTTTTCCGTTCTTTCCGACTTGCTCAACTGACAGGGCTGGATTTTCGGGTGGTTCATATTTACTTACGCCAATAAGATCTCCTACATCTTTACCCAATGGGAGTTTATCACTTAAGCCAAGATCGGAAAGAGGTAAAATCATCCCTTGACTGATAAACTTTCGAATCTTAATAGCTCTAATTCGTGAACCCTTGAGAGTAATTTTGGAATTTTCTCCAAAGATTTTATTTTCTAGCTCAGGATTTAATACTGAGTCAACGGGCAAATAGACAACTTTTTCACCGATTTGATATGTTCCTTTTCGAACAATCACTTGCCACCCAAATACGATAGCAATTTCCAGTGAAACAGTTTCTGGATCGGGGTGTGGTTTGATGTCTTTAATATCAGTGACTTCTACTTTAAACATTTGTGTTCCTTTTAAACAGTACATGAGAATTAAGGTAAACTTGATTAATTCAATCTATTGAATATATACGTTTCACAGGTTGAATGATAATCTTTTAATCTGTAGAACATATACATTCTACCATTAAAAGATATACCCATCTTGTAAAAACCTGAATTCATGAAATTATTATGTGCCTTCAAATAGAAACGCTTTCTACTTAAAGAAGAATGTAAAAATTTCACGCGTTGATACTCATTCTGACTTTCGAACGAAGTCCATTTTTTTTGCTCATCAAAAAAAAAGAATTGTGATTTATCATCAATTTTTAGTATCATTTAATCACAGTTTTAGTGCTAAATAGCCATTGTTACTTTTGGTCCATTACCATGATTTTGATAATTATCAATTTGAAAATCATCAGATGTCAACTTGAAGACATCGCTCACCTTCTCTAAAGGCACTGTAATCACCATTAATGGCGATTCAAATGGTTTCTTATCAAGAAGTGTTTCGCTTGCCTCAATCGCATTTGTATAAATATGTGCATCTGCACAAAAATATACAAGCTTACCCGGTTTGCGATTACATGATTTAGCGAATATATAAGTCAGCATTGCATATTGTGCAATGTTAAAAGGTAGTCCAAGATATACGTCATTAGAACGCATATAAAAACAACAGTCTAATTTATCACCATTCACTACAAACTGATAAGTAATGTGGCAAGGTGGGAGCGCCACCTTGGGCAGCGCCAAAGGGTTCCAAGCCGTGATAACATGCCGGCGTGAGTAAGGGTCGTCGCGAAGCCCTTGTAGGACCTGTGACACCTGATCAACGGCCCGCTCGATCGGGTCCCCCTGCCCAAACGAGCGCCACTGTGGACCATACCCGAGACCCATGTCACCTTCTGGCAAATGATGTAATCCCCTCTGATCAAGAAATTCCCTAGAAGTATTCCCTGTCCAAATTTTTATGCCTTTATTTTCCAATACTTTTGTATCGGAAGATCCACCGAGGAAAAACAATGTTTCTTCTAGGAAGATTTTAGGAACAATCTTTCTAAGGGTAAGAAGTGGAAATGATTCGGAAATATCAATTTCCATTGTTTTTCCAAAAGAACTAATCGTACCTACACCAGTTCTGTCTTCTTTCTTTGTGCCATTTTTTAAAATATCTTTCAATAGAGAGATATATTGTTCGTCGAAATTGTTCATTTATTTACCGTAATAATGTGTAATAATATTTTATTTGTTGACAGAATCAACAAACTTAACATTGAAAAGATTTAGATCTTTTGTATACAAAACAGATCCAACATGTAGTCTATCCCCCACGATATTCTCAACAACTTCCTCGGTGGTTTTAAAACCACCATATATGCCCCAATTGGAAATATGATAATATTCATCATTAGAATCTTTTACTAGGCATACTACATGTCCTCCAAAGACAAAAGCATCAGGTTCCTTGTAAGTTACTGTCAAAAGTTGTGGACTAAATTTTTTAGAGATAATGTTAGCAAAATAGACTGAATAATCATCACAATCACAAGATTTTTCTTCTTGTAATTTGTTATCAGAAAGTCTATTAATTTGAGTTTGCATAAAATGTGGAGTAGAAATTACATCCCACATTTGCTTCCAATCATCTTTCTTCCAATCAATTCCTTTAACGGATTCATATACCCGTTTAAAATAATTTTCGTCTGATTCAGTTGAAATATTCCTCTTCAAAATAAGTGGGCTATTTTTTTTATTGTATTTACGCTGAAAAGTATTCCTGTAAAATTTAGACCATAATAATGTCCATCTACTTAATATTGCTAATTTAAAGACTAATTTATATAATTTCATAATGCTCTCCGTATTCGAACATATAATTAGGCTTTAAAACATAGTAATAATAAAAAAGGGCCGAATCAGTTTCCAAATTCGGCCCTTATAGTAAGGAGTTAATTATGCAGCAACTTCTTCGTCACCCTCTTCGTCTTCCAATTCATCATTATCACTATCATCGCCGGTATCTTCATTGTCTGCAACGGTTTCGTCATTGTCTGCAACGGTTTCGTCCTGAAGCTTTTGAGCTTTGTATTCCGCCAAAATGAGCCCATCCACAAGCACATCAACTTCGACGGTATTAGCAAGCTGATATGCTAGCTTCACAGCATATTCTTTACGTGCCTTGCTCAACTTGCCTTGAGCAACATCTTTTCCTGCAAGAAGGGCGTTAACAATACGAGTATAGTTAACAGTAGGGTCGTTAGAAGGCCGACCCTTAAGGCCATTAGACGTTTTCTTAGCTGAAGGTGTCGGTCCGGACTTATAGACGAATCCAGCAGGCACCTCGGGAAAAGGCACACCCATCATATTCGTTCGAATTCCGAACCAATACTTTGACTCGTCACAAACAAACACGCCATTTTCGCCAGATAGGCGTGACAGAGCGATCTTGAGACCACGTTGCGAGGGCGCTACACCCTTATTCAATTTAAGACTAGTGGCGGCAGCAGAAATTTCTTCAAAAGAAAAATAGCGAGCTTCCCCACCAAGAGCTAGCATAAGATTATCGCGAAGCGATAGGGTTGCTAGCTTGGCAAGTACGCTCGCAGAGACGGTTTCAGTAGTTTCAGTAGTTTCAGTATTCATGTTGTATCCTATGGTATGATTTATTGGCGGGGATGTAGGACTTGTTCCTACATCCCCCTCGTGAAGAGACTATATACACGTCTTGGTCTCATTCAACGTACAAAATGCTTAATAGAGCTTATTGTGCACGCTTAGCGAATCGACCCGTAAGCGGATCTCTTAACGGTTTGTCACACACTGAAGCTAGTACTATGGTTTTTTTGAGCAGCTTTTGCGACGTCGAATTCACCGGCTCTCTGGTTACCTTAACAATATGCAATTTATATGAAGTTTGTGGAAGAACTTCATCTTCATCTGAATATTCATCTTCATCTTCATCTTCATATTCATCTTCATATTCATCTTCATATTCATCTTCATATTTATCTTCGCAATCATTGTCGTCGTCGTCACCATCATATTCTTCATCAGAATTTTTAACGCTATAACAAGCTTCTTCTAGTGCTACCGGACTGTCCATCTTAGATACCACGAACATTTTACAGCATCGTAATTTCATAGCACTATGATCATTTGGAACGCTCACTACATCAGCAGGAGACAATTTAACTAGAAGCATTTGTTGAGAGAATCCATTCGCATAAATATAAGAGCCAACATGAAGACCACTTGAACAGTGATTATTTGGATCAATATCCACCAAATTACGATCCATGGTAATAAATGTACCAACATTATATTGTATGGTATGGCTATGCGCATCATATAGATCTAACATTACACTCTTATAGCCTAGAATATCGCCATCAGTGGCGATTGCGATATCGTTGTGTTCTAGAAAATCAAATATCATATTTTGAGAAGCTTCAGATGGATTTTCTGTAAGTTTCTCGCAAAAATTAGCTACATACTTAAGATTTACACCATTTGCAAACAATCGTTTGATTTTTTCTAGAAATTTTTGACTCTTAAATTCATATCTGTTATCACCATTTTTAAAAACGATGGTATCAGTAATATAAAATAGACGATCTTTAACTAATGTAGTTAAAGATTCTTCTGGTTTAAAGATTTCTAATAGTTGTTCTTCAATTTCTTCTTCTGACTCTGAATTACACAGAATCCTATATACTTCTTCAAACATAAAATCAGTAGAATTTATTTTAACAATTTTTGAATTAAGGATTAATTCAATTGAAACAATTTTTTCTTCTTTGATTTTAAAATTATATGCTAACATTTTGTTTTCCTTTGGTTTATAGTGGGATAATTAATTTATCCATAAGTTTTTCGTGATTTTTCATTGCATTAATAGAGTCACAAATAGATCTAGCGTTTATTTTAGAATTTTTATTGGAATAAAAATCATAATATTCTGTTACTCTGTCATAAATTTTAGAAAAGTTAATGAGATCCTCTTCTGTCGCATTGTCGCTTTTAATATATTCATATTTATCGCATAGATTCTTATAAAAATCTTTATATTTAGATTCCGACAAGAATTTAAATATATCTTCAATATCTAAGCGATAATAAATATATAGATATATAATTATTAAATTATAGTCATCAACGTCTTCCGCAAGAGGACTTTCTATATTAAATAATTTTTTTGAAGTTAAACATTCTGGAAATGTTATTGTGAGGTCGTGATTAGGTGAAAATTCGTGATAATTACAATCGGGATTATTTGTCTTTATTAGATTAATAACAGAGTCTTTTGACTCTTCTGCTAGATTAAGAAATACAAAATTAGCATTTTTAAAAATTGGATTGATAAAATTTTCAAACTTTGGATTGAAATTTTCAGATAACTTATTGAGTAATTCAAAATATTTAAACCCACTATATCTTACATTTTCTGGTTTTAGACCATTAAAAAAGATAATGTTGTCTTTTTTAACAACGAATTCAGGGTTGTGTCTAGTCTTTCTAAAATAGACAATATTATCCGAAATAACATTTAGATCTTTATCAAAGATAAAAGAACCAGGATAATTTGTTTTTTCTTTTTTTACTCTTGGATTTGGTGTTTTTGTTGAAATCTTTGGAGGGTTCTTAAAATCTTGCCAATAAATTTCATTACTAATATGATATTGATGCACATCAATACCAATAAACTTTAAGTCTTCAACAACTTTATCTGTAAATAAGGTTTTTACTAATTCTTCGTTTGCTTCTGGGAATGCATAAAATAGTAAAGTAGAATCCAGTTTCCAATCTTCTTCTAATTTTAATTTTAGGGTATGATATCGTTTGGCAGACCCCAAAATAAAAGTACCACGAGTTCCAGGTTTGTAGAAACAAATAACAATTCTGTTATTTGTTTCCTGATTGCAATTGTTACTGTATACGTTATTATTATTAGTGCATCTGATATCACTCCAGACTTTTGCCCTCATTACACTATGAACATAATCTATCAAATTCATATTTGAAAATTTACATTTATAAATATCATGAAAATTCATATATATGTTTGAGGTAGCAATGTTTTTGTTGTAAACGAGTTTATATCTAGATTTAGATTCTTTTTCAAGGGCTTCGATCTCATCACTTGTCAAAAGAGTAAAATCTTCATGTTTTAAATCAATAGGCAAGAAAATATCATGTAGAAGTGGAGGGGCATTGCCAATGCCATTATTTGATTTTAAAAGATAAGTAAGAAGCCTTAAGATAACCTTATTACTATTAAAAAACGTTTCATCTTGAATGTCTGTATTCAACAATTCATTAAGATAATTCTTAAAATAATTATCAATAAAATTAACAATATTATTATAGCAATTATCTGTAATTTCTAATAATTCTCTACCGGGATTAAACTGGCATTCCTTATCGTCAAGTACTTCAATAAGATAATATTCCAATGAATCTCTATCATAGTAGTTAAAAATCTTGTTGTATTTCTCTCCAAACAAAACACTAAGATCTGTTTTACCATGTTTAACGGTTAAATCGTAGATTACATTTTTAAATTTAAACGTAATCACATTAGAATTTAAACACAAATTAGTTTTTTCCAGCTTAGAAAAACGAATAAAAGAATCTGAATGAATTTCAACAGTATCATTTTTATAGTTACCAATTTGTGTAAGAACATCTCCAATGTAGAATATAGGTTCTACTTCAAAAAAGTAACCTACGTGTTTAATGTATTGTTCACCATATAAAAAGTTGTAATCAATAGGAATATTTACTGTTAAGCCAGTTTCTTCTGTGGATTCAACTTGAGATATTAATTGACACCGTGGGTAATTTTTTGCATCTTTAAAAATGTAATATGTTGATTTGATTCCATCAAAAATTGAGCATACACTAAATGAATCAGTGTATGCTAATGGAGATTTACAGCCAATCCCCATTGAACCAGTAAATTGATTATCACCTTTTTTAGAAGATGAACCATATGTGGTATATAGTCCAATAATATCATCATGATGCAATCCGAAGCCATAATCTTGGATTAAAATTGAATCGTGATTTATTGTAACTTTAATAGGAATATTTTCGCATTTTCTTTCAACGTGAGCGTCATATGCATTACACATGATTTCACGGATAAAAGCTAGTTCCTTATTAACATAAATCTTGGTGGATAAAATATCCATAATTGTAGAATTAGCATCAATGCTAAAAATAGCAGCATCAGAAAGGTTTGGAGAAACCAAATTTGTACAAGTTGATGTCATTTATTTTCTCTTGTATTTATAAAAGGTGGATATAGTACTAACACTATATCCACCTTTTGTTATTGTCAATTAGACATTATCAAAAACGTCAGTAGTATCAAAAACTTGCCGCATCGGATAACCAGATGGATCTTCTAAGAACTCTGCTTGATGATAAGCAAGTCCATGATAAACAAGTCCATAACGACGTTCGATTTCTTGTTCCATAAATGGATCAAGAAGGCCAAAAGTCGGCCAAAACATCGAAAACGGATCGCGGAAATTTTGTGGAGTACCCTTAACGATGATTTTTCCATCATCATCGCGCACCGACCGTTGCTTCATGATAAATTCTCGGATGGCGCAAATAATTTGAATATTAATATTTTCGAAACTATTAAGCTTCACAGTGAATTGTCGACATGTCCTGTCACAATTCAAACGATTCTCCGCAATCATGCGGCCCGTCGCACGATTGAATGTATCTTTTCTATTACAAAATGAAACACCAAACACCACCTCTCGCTCAGGTGCATCGCGTTCACCCGTAAATTCAAAAGCAACAGTCGCCCCGGTTTCAAATTCAGAGCCGCGAAAATGTACAAAACGTGTCTTAAGCCGTGTCATAAAATACCTCTTTTTGTTATTTATATTGCGAAAAGTTCAGAACGTTTTCGCCGTTGAAATTCGAAGAATCGTGGTTAGTTACCCAGAGTCTAGGAATCCCAATTTCTCCCGGATAGGGAGCTTCCAAATCAGTCAATACTACCACACCAGATAAATTAGGCATGTCTTTAATGTAGCTATTGATGCAGGAAAAATCAGTGCCGCCACACACCGTGCGTAGCTTAGGTGGCACCATACTAGTAATAGTCACGATGTTCTCACTGTCAACCGAAGTTGTGAACGGCACGAAAAGAAATTCCCGGTCGGCTTCACAACACTTTTTAACAATCGCGAAGAAATCTGCGAGCAATTCATCCGAGACTGAGCCCGACATATCACAAAAGAAAGCAATTTCAGCTTGTCGGATGAATTTACTACCCGGATGCATATAAGGATTCTTTTTATTCAGCTTTCGATTAGAAGATTCCTTACCACAAATAACATTCGCTCTTTCCAAGAAAAAATTTAAAATATCTTCTGGATTTGTCTTGGATTTGCGAGTCTTGATAAACTTTTCAAGAAGAGTTGAATTACCAAGTCCTTGACCTTTTGAAGAAAGGTATGCATCTTGGATTTTATTCAAATCATAGATTTTTTCAAGGAAATCCGGCCCTTTCTTTGAACCATGTCCACCTTTTTTACTACCTTGGGCTGATTCATGGCCTTCGATCGCATCACTAAAATCTTCCAGTGACATACCATGCTCTGTAGAAAGAGATGATTTATCATGAAGATTCATCATATTGATGAAACTCTGGTCTTTTTTTCTTAGAATATTTAAATATTCATCCGAAGAGAGCCCTGTCGGAAAATCTTGATAAGGAAATGCGCCGGGTAAACAAATATTTGGAATGAGAATAGTTTGCCCATCTACAGCACAATTCCAATTGATATGAAGATCTTGAGCAATGTTTTCAATCTTCGCAGTATCTTCGAAAAGATTGTGAGAAAACGAGATTTTATTTCTAAAATCAATATGACCGAGAATAATGTGAGACATTTCGTGAATAATGATAAATTCGATGGAAGATAATCCTCCTAATTTATATTGATAGAGAATAAAATCAGGGTTATAAATCATATAACGATTATTATATCTTGAATCATACACAACAGCTGCTGTCTTTTCCTCAAACATAGACTTTTTATCAGCAATAACACTGATACCAATAAACATGTAATAAAAGAAGGTATTGTTGCCTAACAGTTTTTGATTAATACAGGTAAAAAAGATCTTTTCACATGCAGCTTTCTTTTTCTCAAAGGATTGACTTCTTAGTTGAACATAGAAATCTCTTTGATCTTCAAAAATCTTGTAATTGTTGTTAAGTCCATCTTTATATACATCAGGTAAATCAACAAATGATTTATGATTTAGGATTTTGAGATAATACTCTTTACTAAGATTATATACTCTATCTGATTCCTTGTGATATAAAGCAATTTCTAACTCTAATTCTTCTGGCGTTTGCATATTATTCCCCCGAGTACATTTGAGTAACTTCAGCCTTATTGAATGCAATAAGGATTGAATCTGTCATCGGCTTTTCTTCAGTAAGACTGTGCTGCTTAACTTCATCAACGATGTCATTGATATAAAAGAACCAAGAAATACGATTGGTATTTGGATCCTTATAAAAGATGTTCAAATGCTTTACGTCGCTGTGTGCAAGCAAAGCATTGACACGCCAAGTCTTGTCGTCCATTGCTTTATTATTATCAGCATGAGGTCCAAAGTAAATCTTCTTATTGTGACGAAGAAACTTTGCCCAAATTGAACGCTGCTCATCTTTTTCTTGAGGACTAAGCTCTTTCCAAGTCGGCATATCTTTGATTGTGATCTTTTCGACATCCTTTTTCATTGTTACATAATCTTGATCAGTATAGCCGTCTTCAATAACAAATTCCCACTTCATTGTGGTGCGTGGCATACCAGAATCTGAAATAATAATGTCAAGCATACTTTCTGCATCAACAGTCTTATTAGTTTCAAGCATACACCCAGCAACAATAGCGTCAACGAAATCAAATCCGTCAAGAGAAACAAGTTCGTCAGATCTCTTTACATAAATACTCTTCACGTTTTTGTGTTCAAAAAGTGAACCCATAAACATTGATATTAGGCTATTAACACCCTTGGTGTTAATATCTGGTTCGTACATTAGAACATAAATAATATTACCAATGGCGGTCATGATAACTTCTTCACTAAGTTCGGATATCCACTTAGTAAGATTATCCACCGCCGATCTATTATAACCCTTCTCAAAAATAGTAGAGCGAAGATTCAAAAGTTCATTATATTCAATGCTTGAATATACCTGAGCTGTCGAAAGTTGTGAAGTCTTTTTCTTACCATCAAGAATATCAACAATTGAAATCTTTGCATAATTATTATGAAGAAACTTTACAAGATCAATCGATGCCTTCATACCGACGCGAGGTCGTGAATAGGTGACAATTTCATCACCAAGTTCTTCAACTTTTTCAAGAATTTTATTTTTGATAAAGAATTGTGAAAGCTTAACCCAACTGCGCGGACTTGGCTGAATGACATTTCGCTCAATCTCAGCAGCGAAAAAGTGTTCAGGGTTTTGCGCAAGAAAGTGTGAAATTTCAGTTGGCACAAGTTTCTTTTCACCAACGAATTCAAGCCATTCTGTAAGATCTGGTCGAACATCAATCACCGCGTAACGATCAAGTTCGGCAGGATCCATAATTCGAACCTGATAATTCGACCCATGCTCCCCGCCATTAACAGCAGCAATAATAATAGTACCGGGATGGAGAGTCATACCATTAAAGGCTCGTGAATCCATGAGCTGAAAAACACCTTGTGCCAATTCCCTAATGGCTCGGTCAACTTCATCTAGGAAAAGAACGACTGGTTCATTGCAGGCTGTCCAAAGCCAATCTACAGGTGTAAATTGAACGAAATCGCCGTCTACGCGCTGTAGACCAGTCATTTCACCATCGGTTAACTGACTAAGGCGTTTTTCAATGACTTTGTTTACCAAACCTTCTTCAATTAAACGTTTGGCAGCCTGATAAACAATTTCTGATTTACCAATACCATGCTGACCCCGAATCAGAATAGGCTCTTGAGCCTTCATAAATTTGTAAATTACTTCTTTGGCTTGCTTGATAGTAAGAGTACCAATTTTGCTCGAATAATCCATAATATTGTACCTATAGTTGTAAGTTGTAGGATGCTTTCCTGCATCAGACAAAATATAGGTACAATATTATAATCCTAAATTAGTTTATTGTTGAGTTTTATTAAGCACGTATGCTTTGACTGACAACAGTAACTTAGAGATTGATAAAGAATAACTAAGGCTCTGTTTTATAGTTAAGTATGGTTCAATAAATTCTTTAGAATCAGATAATTCGTGAGTATTGTAATCGCAATACTCAAATATATTTGAGACTAATAACTTAGACCTAATAATATGAGATCTTGCACTCAAATTATCATATAATCTATCATATAGGCTATATATTGTTTGTTTAAAAATTGTATTTATCATTAAACCATAAACAAATTCACTTTCACTAAGCTTAATATTGGACAGCGCCCTAATCAACGGACCACCGCCAGCGACAACGACCCCACCACGAACAGCAGTCGTTGCAGACGAGAGCGCATCTTCTAATCGGTGTCGCTTTTCCAAGATTTCTGCTGGCGTGTTACCTGCAAGATAAATGATAATTGCAGAAGCACTTAATTGCGAAATTCTATAAGTCAATTCTTGTGCCATTCTATCATCTTCAGCTTCTGTCATATCTGATTTAAGTTTTTCGATCCAAGAATCATATTTTGCATCATTAAAATTACAATCAATAAATAAGGTTTTAAATTTAGAAGACGTGACCATTTTACAGGTACCTAAATGCTCCGATGGCTTAAGAAGAGATAAGGGTAGTAAACTATCATCAAATAACGACGCACCAACCATTACACTTAAATCTTCAAGTGAGTTTTTCTTTTTGACACCAAAATAAGGAGCATTTATTGCAAGAATTTTTATCCCACTTTTATTTTTATTGTAAATAAGAGTAGACAATACTTTTTCATCAAATTCATCTGCCACTAGTACAATTGGTTTATTAAGCAAAACTAACGTTTCAATGGTGTTTTTAAAATCCGAGCCAAAATTTAGCCTACCATTGTAGACAAGAATTAATAGGTCCTCCAATTCACAAATATGTTTATTCGTATTACAAAATTCATAACTGCTATAACCAGAGTTATAGTGATAACCATCACTAATACTAGTATGGCTTAAGTGAGTTTTGCTTTCTTCGATTTTAACAGATCCATCAATACCAATAAATTCAAGTGTGTCAGCAACTAATTTTGCTAATTCTTTATCATTGTTCGAAGACAATAATGCAACTCTAAATATATCTCCATAATTTTTAATATCATATACCTCTTTGGTTAACTCGCTAATAAGTATTTCTAAACACCTATCTAACTCTTTAAACAATAAAGGTCTATTAGTCCCAGAATCAATAACCCTGATCATATTATTGTAAAAAGCAGATGTTAAAATAGCCGTAGTTGTTGTCCCATCGCCACAACTTGACACGGTTTTTTCACATGCTTCCTTCATTAAATTCCACACGGATTTTTCTAACGGGTTATTAGTATGTAAATTTCTAGCAACAGTAACCCCGTCTTTTGTAAGAAAGTCTCCGCCATCATTGGAAATCAATACATTAAACCCACCCGGCCCGAATGTACTTCCAACTATTTCTGAAAATCTATTTACATATTCTATTATTTCATTTTTAATTTCTTGCATATTTTCCTTTGTTAAATATTTTAGTAAAAATCAGGATCATCAGGATCAAAAATATTGTCATTTTCGATCACTTCAACAGATGGTAATTTGGGTTCTGTTGTGTCGTCGGCTGCATCTAATGGCGACACAGGTGGTCCCGGCGGCACCGTAGGCACCTTGACGGGCGCTGTCAAGGGCGTAGTGGCACCATCGGGTGTCGGTGCCGGCCGTGGCGTGCCTGTGCCCTCTGGTGCTTCGTCCATGTTGACTTTAGAATTAAATGCATCATTTCTAATAATTGGCTTTTTTTCACTTGCATATTTTTTTTTCTTTGAAATTAATTCAACTTCATCTTTATCTATTTCATTTTCTAAAATTTTTAATTCTTCTTTAGCTAATTTATTATCAGAAGAACCATCTGAAACTTTAACACTATCTAATTCTTTATTTAAAGAAATTAATTGGTTCTTTTTTTCTGCTAAATCATATTTAAAAATTAATTTTTTATCCTCTAATTTAAATATTTTACTTTGAGATGTTTCTGAATTTAAAAGTTTTTCAATCTTGTCAATATCTAATTCTAGTTTAGATATTTTTTGTTCTAAATTAGAAATATCTTTAACTATATTATTTTTTCTTATTTTTTCTTGAAAAACTTTTTCAGAAGGTAAATTAACTCCATCGTTTATATCTCTATTATTAATAAACAATTTGTTGTCAACAACTTGAACACTTTCTTCTATACATTTTTTAACAACACCTGAAAACCCAATCGGGCCAGACAGAATTGAATGAATATGTTTACAACCAATACCAACATTATTTGGATTATTATTACTTGCTGGCCTTGTTTCTTCCATGCCGGGAAATGCTGATTTTTTCTTTGTCGCTGCATATGAATAATAAAATTTAAACGCATTGCATTGACAATGAAGTGATACATCTGCTTTCATTAACTCTCTGTGAAAGCTTGCATTGAATCCATTTGTATCATTGTTTTCACCATATTTTTTATTTTTATTAAATATTTTTTTAGCTATAGATTCAAATTTAGAAAAACCAATAGTCGTCTCATACCTGGAGCTTTTATTCCTTATTTTGTATCTTTGTTTAAATTCACCGCTATTTGGATCTAACAATTTAGATCCAGATGGATTCATATATTCTTGAGAATAAAAGTAATAAATATAGTTTAACAACCATAAACTTTTACGTCTATCATTTTCCACAAAACGAACTGTGCCACGCGGCACTTTTAAAGAAGTATAATTCCAATCCCATTTTAAAGCTAAAATTAAATCAACGCTTGGTACACTTTTAGATTGCGAGCCTTCTGATTTTAGAACCAATTTGGATGCTGGTGTAATTATGGCACCTCTAAATGTAGGACTTGCATTATAATCCACTTCCAATATAGATTTATTGATACGGTGATGAAGAAAACCATAAGGCTTTCCTTTGTTTTCACCTCTATCAACTCTAGCTTTTTCTTGTCCTTGTAATAAAGCCCTAATTGAAGAAATACTATTTTCTTTTATCAGGTATTCTAGGATAGATTTTGTGGTATTTCTACTCATTAAAACCTAACCTTCTCACATAATTCTGCGAATACGCCATTATCTTTATTTAATAAAAAGAAGCTTAATGTCTTATTGCTGGTGACATATCCTTTATTTTGGTGCCACCTATCAGCGCCCGATAGAGAACCCACTTGGAATTGGATAACACCAGAGAATTCTTTTACAATTTTGTGGTGAAAGTGACCATTGAAGAATACACAATTTTCTGTTTGTCCCCACATTTCGCGTGCTTCTTGGGCGATTGTGAGTGGAAGGTCTTCGGCTTTCATCCCATCGCCATGTGTGAAGCAGATTAAAGTGTTCCCATATTTGACATATTGTCTAGTTCTAACATCTAAATTATTAGCAATTGACATATAATTGTCAATACCAACATTTTGACCGACTAGTTCATCTTTTAACTTGCTACATACTCTGTCATTGTTCATAAAAAATAATGATATCATTGTATAAAGAGAAATAGAACTTAATCTATCATGATTGCCGGGTGTTACAATTAGGTTGATTTTATTAGTAACTCCACTATCGAGTAAATAATTAATATAGGCAACTTTTAACATAAGTCCGCTTAACAAAGCATTAACAATTGAATTCTCATTATCTTGAGCAGTTCCAGCAGTTGTTGTTCCCGTCCAAGTATCCATATTGAAAAAGTCGCCACCAACAGTTAAATAGATCTCTTCGGCAACGCCAAAGTTTTTAGCATTTCCGATTAAGTTCGCTGTGCAATGCACTAATCTACTTTCTAGGATTTCATAACTATTTTGAGAAGTTTTATTGATTTCATTATAATTGGTCACCTTACCCCAATGGAAATCTTGGACAGGTAGGACAATGCAATATTCGCTTTTTTTAGAAGATTCTTCAATCGGGATATTGATATGCTTATGGGTCTTGCAAAAATTAATAAATGGTTCTAAAAACGAATCCTTCCAAGTTAACCACTTGTCTGAATTGGTTTTAATTTCTGAAAGTTTTTTATCTTCTAAATTTTTCTGTAATTTAAAATTAACAATTTTTTTAATTTCTTTTTCTAGATTTTCTTCTTCATATGAAAGAATATTTGAATCATGAGTTATATTATTTTCTTTGAGAAAAGATTTAATAATATAATCGGGAATATTTAAATCTTTTGAAATCTGTTTAACTGTTTTAGACTTCCCAAAATAATTTTCATATAAAATTTTAATATTTGTCTTGTCGTCTTCAGATAATATCACTAATTTTTTTAAATTAGTGAATATAGACGGAGAAGGTAGATTGTTTTTTTTAAACAATTTACGTAAATATCCAGGATATTTACCTAACAAGGTTTCGATCTCAGATATTTCCTGAGTTTGAAGTAAGATTACTGATTTTATAATATTATCCACTAGTATTTTTCCTTATTTCTTCTAATAGAGTTGGCAAATCCAACCCGGCGCAATCAATTTTGTTGCGCGTTAAATTATAGTGATTTAACACACCATTGAATTCACCGATTACAGCCTCATCACAAATACCATCTATATTAGACGGACAAACAAGAGGAATGTTATATTGTGTAGTTAAACACTTTACTAATTTTTTATATGATTCAATTTGTCTTGGGTAAAAACCTAAAAATGGACCAAGATTTGTTTTATGAACTCTAGCATTCATAATTGGTCGTGGTCCAAATCCGTTTTTAATGTAAGTGTTTTGGTACTTGAGATAATATGCATTTGAAATATCAACTCCAATTGAATTATTATTCCAAGAAGCAACTTTTATACCCTTGAACTGTTTTTTATCAATACTAGTCGGGTTAGCGTGTTAAGCAATATTGTTTGTGTCAACAAACTGAAAAATGGTTCCATCATTATCAATACAAAAATGCGTAGAAATAGAAACTTTTTTGAGAATATTAAAGCAACTTGTTGCAGAAAGAGCCACATCCCAATGGGTCACAATCATATTAGGGTGTCTTGGTTTTTTTTCTGTTCGATAACATGATGGTGGTAATGATTTTTGAATAACCTTGCAATCAATTGGGACCTTCTTACCGTCACATAAAATAAAATTATCTAAAAGAGTAGAAGCAAAACCATTTAATTCTTTTACTGTTTCCTCTTTCATCTTTTCTTCTAAGTCTTTGTTTTTGTTATAAAAACTTTTTAAAAAATTAAACATAATTATATCTCCTTATCGAATAATTTTGGTGAGAATATTTAATCGCTTGGCTTTAGTTGTAGAAAAATAAGTATTAATATTTGGTTTAATTAAATTTCTAATTCCGTCATTGCCAAATTCTTTTTTTAGGGTTTCGAGGTACTTGTGACTTATCCTTTTCAAGTCACTCGTCTCATTAAGTAGGTGCGAAGTATGCCCCGTGGCGCTCAACCATGCTTCATGGACCATAAAAGTAGTATTTTGTGACGAAACTCTCTCATTACCCGCTGCAAGGATCAATAAACCAGCCGACATAATCTTACCATAACAATGAATAACAATGTTGAAATACCTTGAGCATTCTTTAATAGCTTGATAAATTGCAAAACCTTCGTGTATACTTCCACCTTGAGTTGATAAATATATAATTAAATTGTTTCCAAATTTCTCGATAAATTTATCTGTATACTTTTCATAATAATATATTAAAATATCAGTCATTTCGTGCAATTCTTTAATAAATTTGAGAGAATTTTCTTCTTCTACTTCCCCGAAGAAATATAGCCTGTTAGTCACTGTCGCCAATATCTCACTTTCATCTTCGCATGAATTTGCAGAAACAAGTTCAATAATTTCTTCCATGTTCTTACCTTTGGTGATTGCGTACAAGTATAAACACGACTTATAATGTAACAATAAGTAATTTCATAAAAATGAAAAAGGGCAATATTTTTCAATATTGCCCTTGTATCTTAATAAAATTACTTACTTTTTCTTTCTATTAAGACTTTCTTTTAGTAGTCTATCATAAACTCTATTGGTCAATGATTCAACTAATTTACCGGGTTTTCTCTTGGATTCGGGAAGAATTTCTTCCTCTTCTAAGTCATCTTCAAATCCACCCATGTCGTCTTCTAGTCCACCCATGTCGTCTTCTAGGTCGCCGTCTAAGTCGTCATCGCCCATATCGCCAGTGAGATCGATATCTGCACCGCCACCGCCGCCACCGAGCAATCCATCAATCAAGCTGCGCATTTGCTCTAGTTCTGATCGTGAAACCGAAACCGTTTCGCCGCCGTCGTCGCCGTCGCCAAAGCCGCCGAGGTCACCACCACCTCCGAAATCATCGTCTCCGAAATCATCGCCCCCGAAATCATCGCCCCCGAAATCATCGCCGACGTCATCTAGATCGTCAAATTCGTCATCACCGCCGCCCATACCACCTAGATCTGCACCTACGGGTGCAGGAGGTCCGTCTGTAGGAGGTCCGCCAAAACCACCTGTCATTTCATCATCATCAGTCTCCATATCAAAATCTTCAGATTCTGTCAAAAGCCTGATACCAGCTAAAGCGGCCATTCTTCGCTGAGTACTTTCATTGATCATTTTTTTTGTTTTCATATTTTTCTCCGAGAAACTATAGTGTTAAATAGTTTAATTATTAAGTATTTTATAATATGTTTGAATTTCTTCAGGTTCGTAGCTTAAATTAAAGATTTCCTTCATGTTTATAGCAGTTTTTTCAATTATTAACATCTTCCTTTTCTCTTTTTGTTTCAAATCTCTAAATTTGTATTTAGTTCTTTGAAAACGTTTGAAGAGGGTGTTTCTTAAATCTTTATTTCTCATTAAGTGGTGAATAAAAAAACCAAGAAATTCTATGTGATCAATTTTTCTTCTTGCTAATTTGGAAATAAACTTAATTCTATCTACATTAGATAGTAATGCGTTTAATTCTCTTGGTGAAATATATCTAGCTAAAATATGCCTCATACTATAAGGGTATGTATAAGGTAATTTTTTATTTTTTCTTATAAAAAGATATCTATAATTCACGAATATGAGCCTTACGTTCAGCTATTGAATTACTTGTAATGAAAGAAGATTTACCTTTAGTTTGCAACTCATAAATTGATTTACAATTTGAGTACGAACAACCACTTCTAACACCGTTCATTAAATTATTAATTTCTAAATGTACATATCCTTTTGCTGGGATGTGGTGTGAAATACCTTCTTCGTAAATATTATCTTTCCCGACTTGATTTTCTTTGGATGCCATTCCAAAATATTGTTTATATTGTTTGTCATTTATACTCACATAATTGCCGGGCGATTCTTTTGTGCCTGCAAGTAAGCTACCGCACATGACAAAATCAGCACCAAGATATAAAGACTTAACAATATCGCCAGAATTTCTAATACCACCATCTGCAATTATGAAAAAATCATTATCTTTTGGAGGTAGTGTGTCTCTATATTCTTGAATAACAGAGAGACTAGAAGCTAATGGTACGCCATGACCTGTTTGAATAGTAGTGGTGCAAATACTACCGCCGCCAATTCCTACACGATAACCATCTACACTTAAACCCCTAGAAATATACTCACTAATATGAGTATGATCAGAAATAGAACCAACTACAAGGAAAATACCTGTTCCACTTAGTAATTTTTTTGCATGTTCAACAAATTTTAATGTTTTAATATTGACGCCGTGCGCCACATCAACACAAATAAGATCTACTCCAACATCAATATATGCTAACAGATCATCATAATCTTGTTGTTGAACACCTACCGCGACCGAAGTAAAAGTAAAATTATGTTCACTTTTAAGCTTTTTAAGTTTCTCAAGCTTGCTCTCCAATGATTGAAATCTGTGTAGAATTGCCATGGAGTTGATGTTACCCATAGCCGAACACATTTCATAATCAGTTACGTTAGACATAGGCGCAGAGATAATAGGACTATTAAATCTCCATAGAGAGATAACTTCATTAGTATCAACATCTTTCTTTTCTATGTTTACAGTTGTGTCAACTGTAAACCTAGATTCAATTTCTGAATATAGTGGTAACATCACAAAGTCATCAAAGCAAAATAATTCTTTCATCTTTTTCCCTGTTGTTGTCAATAATAAATTTTCCATTATCGTTAGGATAATATGTATCCTTTAATGATCCGTCTTGGTTAAATATCTGAAACTTAACAACTTTTAATGGATCTTCGTCGTCAAAGGTTACTTTGACACTGGTATCAAGTTTCAAATTATATATAATAGTAAGAATTAAACGCTCTTCTATATACACAAACATTCCAGGTTTACAAGGAAATTGATTATGATATGAATTTTCAAAATTTGTTACATGCATCATATAAAAAGATGCAAAAAACGTAGGATACCTTTTAAGTATATCTATTACCACAACTTTCATACGCAAAAACCAAACAATATTTTTCCTAGCTCTTGAACATTTTGCAATGTATTTAGGGTCGTTTTCCCAAAACTCAGGACTATTAATCAAACCATTATATTTAATTAATAATGATTGAAAAAATAGACTATCTTCTGACACGCTATTAATAACTCTGTGTGAATAAGTACTATATATAAAAATAGGCGTAACAATTGCACAATTTATTAACCAAATAATACCAACGGTATCAAAAATGCCAAAAATTATTGTGATTGCCAATATTGGCATCACAAAAAATATAGGCATTAACGCAAACAGAGTGAAGATTTTTCTAAGTAAGATTTTCATATTATTGCCCTGTTGAGCCAAACCCACCTACGCCACGGGAAGATTCTTCTAAATCCTGAAGAACTAGCAAAATTGGGTGTTCAATTTTATAAAACAGAAATTGAGCAACACGCTCGCCGGGTTTAACAATTTGAGACTTGTTACTTACGTTATGTAAATTTACAAAAATCTCTCCGCGATAACCAGAATCTACAATATGAGCACCTACAATAAGACTTTTCTTAGATGCAACAGAACTACGATTCTTAATCTCTAGAACATATTCCTTATCAAAAGATGTAGAAATTCCAGTTGGAATTAAAGCCCCTTGACCCGCATCAATAAAAATACCTTCTGTTCCACAATAATACAGATCGTAACCTGCATCTTCATCGCTTTTTTGGAATGGTAGTTGGCTACTTTCTCGTAAAAGTTTAATCTTTAAAGTACTTGACATTTTATTCCTTTTATGGTAAATTGGTAATTAACTAGAGTCTGTTTACTCGACACCCAAGTATATCCACCTTGATATTATTGTCAATTATAATTTTATAAGTTTTTGTTTAGCATCAAAAATTGTAAATCCAAAAAAACTATTGAAAGAGTCAATTGTGGCAACATAAATATTGTGTAATTCAATACTAATTTCAAATATATTAAAACAAAATATTTTATATTTATTGAATGTATCATCCAATACAACTATTTCAACATAATGTTTTTGAGTATTCTTGCTGATTTTAGCTGTTTTTTCAATTGGGATAAACCAAACAGTGTTATCTTCTGCGCTATATGAAGAAATATTTTGAATACTATTCTTATGTAAAAATGCTTCTCTTTTTGCGTTTAAGATTAATTTCATATCATAATAACCAAGGATTTCAATTTTTTGCATTAGAATTTCTTGCTTAGAAAATTCTTCTATATCTGATAATTTTAATTCTTGTTTAGTAGGAGAAAATAAATCAATTTGTTTTTCTGTTAACTTTCCATAAGCAATAATTTCAGAAAAGTTATTTTTGTCAACTTTTCTTGCGTTTTTTAGCTCAATAGATTGGAAAAAATGTTTTTTATTTAAAAACCTATTATCTTTTAATGAATCTAAAATACCACCAGATGCTAAATCCTTTATTTTTCTAATATTAAGTGCTGAATAGGAAATATTCGGATTAAACAAAAAGTGTTCAATGTTTTTAAATGGTTGGTTATTAATAATTTGCTCAATTGATTTAGAGCCCATTCCTTTTACCATCGTAAAAGGTGCTAGTAAATTATTATCACCTAAAATTTTCCATTTTTCTTGAGATAAATTAATATCAGGTAAAAGGATTTCATATCCTAATTTTTGAATGTTCATAATACTTTTTTGTTTTGAATCAGCTGATTCTGCTGATTCTGTATCAAGATAAGAGGCACACCAATCATCTTGATAAAAAGTAAATAAATACGAACATTGATATGAAATCATTGAATATGAGAGGGCGTGATTATAAGAAAATGCATAGCGAGCAAATTCTTCAAGTGATTTCATTATTTCATTACTTTCAGTTCGTGTAAGACCTAATTTTATACACCCCCTGTGAAATCTTTCAACAATATCGCTTATTTCTGATAAACCTTTTGACAGTCCTTTTTTAATAAGAATTTTTCTTACTAATTGTCCTTCATCTTGAGAAATTTCTTCTCCTAAAGAACATAGAATCTTTGGGATATCTTCTTGAAAAATAACCATGCCAAATGTGAGTCCAAGAATATCTTTAACCAAGGGATGAATATAAACAACTTCTTCAGGAAATTCTTTGGCTTTAAGAAACTTTTTATCAACATTGGATGATAATGGGCCGGGCCTATAAATACTGGTAATTACACAAATATCTAATAGACTTCGTGGTTTAAATTGATTAGCAAAAGATTGGGCTCCATTTTCGGTAAACTGGAAAATGGATAGGAAATTCATCTTATCAAAAACATTCTCATAAACCTGTTCAATATTGAAGTCAATTTTGTCAGGGTGTAAATTTTCGTTATACCAACTGATTACATCTTTCTTGGCATATGGTTGTTTGGACCTTTTTAAAATAGATTCAATACAAGCCTCAATCTGATCCAAAGTCTTTAGACCAAGGAGGTCAAATTTCACGTATCCTAGAGCCTCTAGGTGCCTCCCTGCCATACCCTCTACCCAAGGTGTCTGTAGGGTGCCCTTCACGCTGATAAGGGGCAATTTGGCGCTCACATCGTCCAAGATGATCACCCCGCCGGCATGACAGGAAAGGTTTCGAACCTCACCTAATAGATTCTTGATGTGATCAAACACGAATGGATATTTGTTGATGAATCCTTTGAAAGATTCTGAATATTCCAATACTTCTTCAAGTGTAGGCTCATAAACGCCCGCCGTAATACCGTGAGCCTCTTTTGCTCGTGGCATGGCTTCATCAATCATCTTGACTGATACTTCATTAACTTCTTGAAAAGGAATATTATAAAACTTGGTAATATCTTTTAATAAGGATTTAATTTTAAAAGTATTTAAGTTACTGATATTGACAATAGTGTCCTCACCCCAATGGCTCTTGAATACATCTAAAGAAATATTCTTAAAATTTGAAGTGATATCAATATCAATATCTGGCAAACTTGTATCAGATGGTCGAAGAAACCGTTCAAATGATGTTCCCCATTTAATAGGGTCAACTTGATGAATTCCAAGCAAATATGAAACAAATGAACCGGCTGCTGAACCACGACCATTATAAGAAATACAATAATCTTTACTAATGTCTGTGATTTGCTTGGTAGTTAGAAAGTAACTACCAAAATCACGAGCATTAATTACGGATAATTCATATTCCATCCTCTTGCTGTAGACTTCGTCCTTATCTAATCCACGTTTGATTAATTCTTCTCTACACATTTCCTCAAGTGCCTGCGAAACACTTTTGTTTTTAGGTGTAGCAAAAGAAGGAAGTTTGATACTCGTATCAGGAATCACGTTTTCAATTTGATTCATTGCAATATCAAAACTTCTCTCAATTGATTCTAAAATCAATTGATCGTCATATATATATCCACATTTTTTTGAATATGATTTATACGACTCCCACATTTGGTCCCCGTTTTTAGGGTAAATGTCATATCCAACATCCTCAACTGTTTCGGGCAGGGTATTATCAAAATTCTTCTGATTAAGAAACTTGAGCCTTTTGTAAATCTCCCTATCTTTCCAGTCAGCCGGCTTGGGATAATGAGAGTCGCACGTTGATAAGAGATGTAAGTCTAAAATTTTAGAAATTTCAATTAGTTTAGTGTTGTACCAGTGTTGCTCAGGTATAGAATTCCATTGTAGCTCAAGATAATAATCTTGTCCAAATACATCTTTGAAGCCTGATGCTTTTTCAAGCATCAGTTGAAAAATTTCATCATCCGTTTTATCGCGATTGTGCCAATATTGATTCATTAAATGTGAACCAAGGCACGCTGAAGATAAAATCAAACCTTCAGAATGTTCTTTTAACATTTTCATATCAATACGTGGAAAATAATAATAATTATCACCAGTATTTGACATGGATGTCAATTTGTAAAGGTTTTCTAATCCTTTCTGATTTTTAGCCAAAATAACAAGATGAGACCTAAACCGAATAGGATCTTTCTTTTTAAAGTTTGTTTTTGATTCTTCTTCATTTTCAAAATTTGTTTCAGACGAGGATTTATCTTTTTCAATTACGCGATTAGCCTTTAGCTCCCTCCATTCATCAATTGAATCATGATAATATGCTTCAATACCATAAATTGGCTTAATAGCCCTACCTTCTTTTTTCATCTTTTGATGATGAATAAAATGGAAAGATAGACTGTTCATGTGACCATGTTCAGTGAATACAAACGCTTCTAACCCATTCTGTTGGGCAAAGTCAAGATGTTCTGAAGGAGCCCCAAAACCATCTAAAATAGATAGACCAGAATGAGCATGTAATCCGACAAATTTAATTTTACTCATAATATACTTCTTTATTAAAAAACTTATAGTCTCTTAAGTTTATATCTTGTGTTTTCATACGAATTCCTGTTGTATAAATTTTTTATATTTTCTATTAGTATTAATCATATAACAATTATTCATTTCAATATGAAAAATGTTTTCTTTCTTTAAAAAATCAAATATTTTTTTATTTGTTAGAAATTTTGTATTATAAATTTCGCTTTTTATTTTTCCAAATTTGTTTTTAATTTTTACAATTTCTTTTTTAGAATTAATACTTTCCAAAGACTTTGTCAATATTTCTGTATTTATTATAAATGGATAATTGTAGCCATCTAAAAACCCTTTTCCTTCAAATGTAAATTGAATATTTTTTTTAAAATTTACGTGATATCTTCTAATAGCTTTATTCATGTTTGGAATTATATATTTTTCCCAAAGTGTATTTTTGCAAATTTTAGCCATACAATCCCAATAATGTATAATAAACTTTATAGATAATTGATTACTAAGAATTTGCTTAAATGATTGTCTAAAATATTCACAACTTTTAAGACACGCTTCAGTAGCCCCAATTCCCATCATTAAATCTTCATAAGACGGTGATACATACAACACAGGGATTTTCATAAGTTTAAGTTTATTAGAATTGGATTTTCTAGAATGTATATAATTGCCTAAATGAAATTGAAAGAATTTTTTTAAATGAGGATATGTAACAACTATTATATAATCTGAGCCCATGTGTGTTAAATCTAGTAAACATTTTTTTATTGCGCTGATATTAGAAGATACAGGTACCATACAATTAGCAGGCATATAGCGCATGTCTGTATTGTGTGAAATGGTTGAAACACAACCAACGACTAATTTTCTAAACTTTAATAATTTACCAGACATGACACAATACTTTAGATCTCTCTTTTAATGTAAGTTTTAAATCTTCTAAAAGTTCTTTTTTGTTAAGCTCTAAAAACTCTATTGACTCTATTGAATTATATGTTATATTATGATTGTCCAAAATGTGTCTATGTTTAAATTCTTTGATTGCCCTAAATGATCTCGGCATGTTTTTCTGTAAGAACGTCTTTGGGTTATCAAAGAGAATCTTCCTAGTATATATTTCATTTATATCTGGAATTGTGGATTTTTTAATATCTTCTGCTGTGACTTCTGATTTACACATTAAGAAAAAACCCTTGTTGAAGTGATAATAACTTAACTCAGATGGAAATTCAATACCTGTTTTAAATATTTTAAAATAGTCGTTTGCACTACAGACGTGAGAATCTACATGTTTATATTCAAATATATCATATATATTGTATATATTACTTAATTCAGCTTTTTCAAATAAGAACTATAACTCATCTTCAACAGAGTTAAAATTTATGAAGGTCAAAATATCAAATTCAATCTTAACCGGGTTAGCATTGTTATTTGTATAAGCCAGTAATGTATTTTGTGAAGTAAACTTAAATTTATCACAATGAAAATCTAGTAGTTTACCATTTGAATTGAGATGATATCTCAATTCTCTATATAGAGTAGACTCTGTGGAAATATCTGATCTGCTACTATCATAAAACTTGGAACTAATTCTTGATATTTTTTTTCTAAATGGATATAAATACCAAGAAAAATCATCCTCAATAATTGACCACGGAAAAGGATAATTATTTCCATAAAAAAGCAACTTGGAATCTGTTAAAAATGCATATAACAGAGATTCCAAGTTGCTTCCCAAGACGAGGTTTTTAATCTTCATCTTGGTATTTAGGAACAAATTCAACTAAAATAATTGATGACTTTGGTACAAACATTCTCTCGGTATTAAATTTTTCAACCGTCAACACAGAGAAGTTATCAACATATACCAAAAACTCACCTTCCGCATCAGTTAATTCTCGGTTCAATAAATTAAGTTGAAAAATATTACTTCTACTAGCTTTATAAACTCCAATTTTTTCTAGATTCTCTTTTGAAGAAGCGAATTGAGGTGGCAATTTAATAGCATTAGAATCTAATCTTTCAATAAGAAGAAAATTATTTACTTGATACAATATATTTTTCATCATTCTCCCGGTATTTATCCATATTAATTTGAGATCTTGTGTGTATTTTTTCTAAAAGCAAAGTATGTTTAGACCTTGTTTTGCAATAATTGCGAGTACAATTATTAGAATCCTTAGAACACTTCATCTTATAACGTGGATGATTTGAGGTTAATGCCTCAATCACCATCATTCTATCTGTCTCAGAACAAAAAAGAAATTTATTCTCATACTTTTTATTGACTCTTTTATATTCTCGATGCCAACAACGAGCAGCCCACTTTACATTTTGAACAATAATAGGGTTACCGTCACATAACTTCCAACGGTTTTCCATTAATTGCATGGGGCCGTGAGAAAGATAACCCTACCTTCTCTATAATCACCCATAATAGGCCCACCATTTTTATTTTTTGTTCGTAAACCACCTTCAATACACCAAGTTGCTAAGGAAATTCCAATTAGTGAACTATGTAGAGACATATTTTTGTCTTGGCGCAATAAATCTAAAGCTAAAATAAAATTAAAATTATCAGGAACCCCGTGTTTACATTCTTCTAAAGAAGAATAGATAAAAAAACGTTCATATAAATTGGCAGGCTCGTTAGAGGGAAAGCCAACTTCATAATCGGAAATCGAACATTCCAACGGAAACTCTTGTGATTTTGCCGTATTTTCAAATAGAATTAGACACGCTAAAATTAGCGTCATTTTTTTAATATAATCGAACATTTAAATTTCCTTATTTTGTTAAATACCGTTTTTCGCATAAGTTTTGGCTAATGCGGTTCGTTGCCGTTGTTCATTGTCGGTCCACAGGGCGACGGTATCTCCCTGTGGATCACAGATAGATGATGCAGTCACGTTTGAAGATTTAAGCAAAGCTTCTTCTTCAGCCTCAAATTCTTTAATAAATTTGTTAAGATACCACTGAGCTTTTTTTAAGTCTTCGAGACCTTTTTTATGTTTCGCTCTACAAACATATTTTACCACGTTACCAAGAGAAAAATCTAGCTTCTGATCTGTAATAAAATCATACACTTCAATTTTTCCTTGATTATAATGCGATGGATGATTAATCTTATCTGACATATTATTCCTTTATATCTACTGGTTGATTCGGGTGATACCGAAATTGAATTGATTCTGTATAATCAGCTAAAGTTTTTTTCATATAATCAATGAAGTTTTCATGTGTTTTCAAGTCATACAACTCCCCACGATAATTGAAAACCTGAAAAATACTACCACAATAATTGGTAACTTCAAAAATTTCACGATAGCTATTATCTTCGACATCCCTAAAGTTACTTTGAACCATGACATCCATCTTACTGATAAACAATTTCTTAAGTTTACCTGTAACACAAAGGGCTTCAATTAGTTTAGGGTAATTTAAAAAATTAATTTGGCGTTGACGTCCTGTGGTTGCACCAAACTCAGAACCAAATTTAACAATGTTTGAAAAATATTTTTCATGATTTGAGTTTTTAGGCTGAAATTCTTTTGCTCCGACGTAAGTTTCATATGGTTTGATCACGCCATAAACATTACGAATTTTATCATACGAAATATAATTTGCCAACACGGAAGAAATCCCCGGATGGCTAGATGTGACATATGGATAATCGCCATAATCAACATCTAAAAAGTGGCCTTGAGCACCTTCTACAAGAATTGAATGAGAAGAAGAAGAATCGTATAAAAATTCATATAAATCAATAATATATTCTTTTAACTCAGGAATATCTTTAGCTAAGATACCTTTTCTATCGTATTTATCGCGATAACACGGACCAATACCTTGCTTAGTCGTGCCAATCCTGCTTTCTTTGTTTTCTTCTTCAATATGAGAATTTGTAACGATATGGCAATTACCTGCAATTTTAATACAATCTGTATTATAACCAAGAGTTTTAATATAGGCAACTTCGGCCAAAAATTTATCTACATTTAAAACACAGCCATTTCCGATAATTGACATTGTATTATACAGAAAACCACAAGGGACTAAATGTGTTATAATTTGTTTACCTTCATGATAAATGGTATGCCCAGCGTTTGAGCCGCCGCTTACTCGCATTACTACATTATAACGCTCTTCTCCTAAAATTTGAGCAGTAATTGCACCCTTGCCACAATCGCCATAAGCTAAATCAACAACAACATCTACAAATTTAATCATTATAATCCTTTATAAATTATCCATTAAGAATTTTAAATTCAGAAATCTTTTCGCCATCATCGTTATAAACAATAAGATTTTCTTTATTTTCTTTTAAATAGTTTTTAGCATATTGTTGAATTTTTTCTAAGTCTGGAGAAGTTTTTAAAACTACACCTTTGTTATTTTTTAATGTAAACATACCTATCCTTTTTTCGTTTATGACTATACACACCAACCATGATTGATCAAGTCATTATCCACACTTGCTAGAGCCGCAGTCCATACAAGTGATACAGCCATCTTGATACGCAATGTTAATACCACCGCATTCGTCACATTTTTTCTCAACCAGAGATTTTGTGCCATTTGCAATATATGATTTACTTAATACTCTTGCGACAACTCTTGAAAAGGATGTCAAATCTGAATATTTGTCTTTTCTCAATTGCTCTACAAGATAATTAACAGGTGCTCCGTGTCTCAATGCCAGTGAGATAGTTCTACCAAATGCTGAATAATTTGGATTTGCAAATAATTCTACAACATTCTTGTAGACAATTTCATCATCATCATTGATTGGAATTCTTAGATTATATATTGCTACACTATCTTTCTTACCGTCTTTAACAAGAAATCCTGATTTAATCTTTTTGGGTACTTCTACCATTTCTGATAAACCCGCAAAAATTTCATACGGCAAGCCATTCATTAAGCCCACGAGAATTAGATATGGTTCTCCACCCACAGAAGCTCTGTGAATATCACATTCCATTTCTCTTGGTCTCTTAGGTGCATTTGTAAGACTAATATTATTAATCGTTGCTTTTGGTTCGGTGCTAATCAAAACACCAGCTCTAGAACCATCTCTATATACTGTAATACCTTTACAACCAGTTTTCCACGCCTTAAAATAAGCATCGTCAACCGTTTCAACTGAAACGTCTTTTGGTAGGTTTAAGGTATTACTAATAGAGTGACAAATCCATTTTTGAGCTACTGCTTGCATATCAATTTTAGCAGACCAATCAATATCATTTGCACATGAATTAGCATATGGTGACAAGGATTCATCAGTCAATCCAGTAACTTCCATCCATTTAGTTAATCCATGGTGTCTTACGGTAAATTCACTCCACTTATCACCCATATCATCAACAAAATCGGGAATAGTCGAATCAGTCACGGCAATACGCTTGCGTCTTTTATACGACATCATAAAGACCGGCTCGAACCCGGAAGACGTCTGTGTCAAAATGCTCACAGACCCCGCTGGGGCTGTGGTTGTGAGCGCGATGTTACGTCGGCCATAGTCCCGCCAGTCCGCCAGTGTGCTATCCCCGTAGTGAGCATCAGCAGCCTGTATGACGCGATTGAGATATGTGTGATCCTTTTCTAAGGAAAAATCGAATATCGGGAACGGATTTCTTTCTTTGGCTAAATCTATAGAAGCTTTATAACACGATGTAGTTAAACACGAATAGACTTTTTCTGTAAATTCAATTGATTCCGTAGAGCCATATCGATATCCCATAAAAGCTATCGCATCACCTAATGCTGTAATACCTGTACCAGTTCTGCGACCATTTACAGCCTTAAGTGTAATTCTTTTCCAAAGATCTATTTCAATGGCTTTAACTTCTTGTGGTTCAGGATCTGCATTAATTTTGGCAATAATTTTTTCACATGCTTCGATTTCTAAATCAACAAGATCATCCATCAGCCTTTGGGCAACCATGCAGACTTTTCTGTACTCAACCTCGTCAAAATAAGCATCTTTGGTAAATGCATTTCTGATAAACTTAATCAAGTTAACCAATAATAATCTGCAACTATCATCTGCGCACATACCGAGTTCGCCGCATGGGTTTGTCGTGATTGTCTTAAACCCAAAATCAACATAACAATCAGAGGGCGTATCTCGTAAATATGTATCCCAAAATAATACACCGGGCTCTGCTGATTGCCAAGCTGCCATTACAATAGAGTCCCAAATTTCTTTGGCATTAACGGTTTTGGTAAACTTGGCTAAGTTGGGTACAACATCAGTCGGCCAGCGCAACACAAAATCTTCATTTTTTTCAACTGCTTCCATAAAGGCATCTGATACTTTAATAGAAACATTTGCTCCTGTAACTTTCTTTAAATCCTTTTTCATGGAAATAAAGGTCTCAATTTCGGGATGTTCTACATCACATGAAATCATTAGAGCGCCACGACGACCGTTTTGGGCAACTTCTCTGCACGTATTAGAAAATCTTTCGCAAAATACTGCAATACCATCGGTGGTGCCAGCAGAATTATTTGTTCTCATTCCTTTTGGGCGAATAGTAGAACAATCAGTACCAACACCACCACGACGCTTCATTAATTGCGCCATTTCCTGATCTGTTTTAAAAATACCGCCATAAGAATCATAAGGTGGTGCAATTACAAAACAATTTGATAATGATTGTGTCCGACAAACATTACCAATCGAAGACATCGGAGAGCCTTGAGGGACAATCGTCCAACTATCCAAGTAATCAAAAATTTCTTTTTCGGACAGGGGGTTTTCGTATTTTTGCTCAATTCTAGCGAATTCTTTGGCAATGCGTTTGTGCATATCCGTAGGAATACACTCTAATAATTCACCATCACGATCTCTGAGAGCGTACTTATGAATAAATGTTTCTGCTGCTAAATTATCTCCATTAAAATAATTTACAGATTTTTCTAATGCATATTCATATGCATATGGTGAATTGTTATTGTTTGGCATCTAATTTATAATTTCCTTATTATATAAAGTTTCTATCTATATTCTTTATCAACTTTTTTAAAGTTTTGACAATTTTTGTGCTAATTTTATATGATTTTTTATCAATATAATTTAAAATTTTCTTAATCTTCATTTGTTCACTGTTTTGGGTGGGTTTTTAATTAGGTCTAATATCGTGGTTTACGGTACTAATAATTTTGCCATCGACACTGTAGGTATTCCAAATGCCTAGTTTTATTCCACCTTTTGTTTTACCACTCATCCAGATTCTTAATTCAGAATCTTTTTCGTGAGAGTACCAACTCATCTTGGATGGATAAAAATATTCGCATTCTAATATTTCGCAGTTTTCATTATTTGGCAATTCTTGAGAGTCTTTGTTCAAGCTCAAGTCTCTTTTTGAGGATAAAGTTTTGGAGATTTGTTTCCGCTTCCGCTGCTGTCTCTTCTTTTTCATATAGATCAAATCCAAATTGAATAGAATCATCAATAATTCTAGTAGACACTGTTGATAAATCTTTTTCTTCTCTTAAAATTTTATCGCTTGGGCCGTTACGATTCTTAATAATAAGAGCATTACCCGTTGTTGAAAATGACATAGCATAGTCAATTGGTGATACTCTTTTGTATCCATCTTGGATATGATTAAAAGTAACTACATCAGCCTCAATCGAAGCCCTGTTTGTTTGGCAAGCTGATAAGGTCGCCATATTATTACGACTAACCATAGAACAGACTTCTGAATAGACTTGAAAACCTAATTCATCTTGTCGTTTTGTAGAGGATACAAGTAAATCAAGATAGTCAATAATAATAAGGTCAATTTTATGACCATGTTCTATCATTTTATGATAGTGATTTTCAATTGTCTGAGCCGTTGCTGAATACATGGGAAAATGTTTAATAAACAATTTGCCCGGTACTGTATGCATATATTTCTTAATTAAGTCTTTATTATTCTTCAGATTTTGAAGTTTTATACCAAACAAACAAGAGTCAAATCGTCTAGCGATAACGCTATCCTTTAACTCAAGAGAAATATATAATACATTTTTACCTCTAAGTAAATTAGCAGCACCTGTATATACCATTCTCATGCTCTTACCGGTGCCTGTAGGGGCGAGATATACAGCTATCTCACCTTTGGCGACGGGTCCGCCACCAGTATAATCATCTACGACATCCCAGCCGCTAGTGCATATACCCTCGCGCTGATCCTCTTCATACCTTTTTTCAACATCTTCGCTATATATTAAGCCTGATTCTAAATCAACACCAAGCTTAAAGCATTCATCAATTTTTGCCTTGAAGGCATCTAATTCGCCAGAATCTAATAGATCGTGGTATTTACCAATGGCCTCTTTAGTTTTTTGTACCTTAAAGAATGTCATAGATTCATTCTTTACAAATTCTTCATCAATTACTTCAGAATTTCTTTTTAATCCTGAAACGAAATTTTTAACAGCGTTTTCATTGATTTTATTGTCATAAACAATTTTTGTGTTGACAATACTTTCAATTGTAGAAAGCGAAGGGTGTGATTTGTATTCGTCTTTATAATCGAAAATCTTGGATACTAAAATCTTTAGATAGTCTAATTCAAATGATTCAATATTGATAACGTCTTTTACTCTATTTGAGAAAGGTCTATCAATTGCAATCAATTTAGCTAATTTAATTTGGAATTCCGGTCCAAAGTCTGAAAGTTGTTTTTTTCTACTAGTAAGTTCCATTAAATTGTCCTTAAAAATAATCAGAGTGTTCAGAATATTTACTCAATAACATCTTAAAATTTTTCATCATATTCCTGTTTGCAAATATATCACAAAGATTATTAAATTCAGATTCTTTAAATAATCTATTACATTCAATAATGTCTTTTAATTGCTGATTTTCTTCAGAAGACATATTGACTTCATATAGTTGCATAATCGCATAATTTTTCTTTACTAAATCCTGATTTTGAAATAATTCCGTATAAATAGTATATGGTTTTTTTCTTTTATCTAATTCATTATCCACAACAGCTTGGGAATATAATTCTTCAAATGTAAGTTTTTTTTCTTTTAAAATACCTGGAAATCTCTTGCAAATAGTAGCTAAACCAGCGCCTTTAAGCCCCGGTAAATTATCACTCTTATCACCCTCTAATGCTCTTGCTAAAACGAAATTGTGAGGGTGAATACCAACATCTCTTAGAAGATCTTCTTTGGTATATAGTGTTTTATTTGTCGAACGATAAATAGAAATATTATCATCTAATAGTTGATAAAAGTCTTTATCGTTCGAAATAATGATAGCTTTATCATTATTATGTGAAAATTTTTGAGCTAACTTTGAAATAATATCATCAGCTTCAAGATCCACAAGATTAATATTGTAAAATGGTAAAGTAGCTAATACCTCTGTCAATAAATTTCGTTGAAGATTTCTGTTTGCCTCAATATCCTCTTGAGAGGATATTAGTCCGTTTTTAACCATTTGGTGTGGTTTAGGGGCGGTTCTATGGTTTTTATATTCCTCATTAATAACTTGACGTTTTGCTCTTGAGTTCTTACCATCCCAAACGATATACATATCGTTTGGATTATATGACTTTAAACATTTATTAAGCATATTGACGAAACCCAATACACCACCATAAAATTCACCATTATATGAATATGTACTCACAGAATACGTTGAAATAAATACGTTATTGGCGTCAATAATAACTGATGTATTTTTAAATAATTTATCTTTCATTTATAGCTCACATACATCCCATGTTAGAATTTTTTTTCCGTCTTTTGCAAAGTCATGAGGAAGATTTGGGAATTTAGTAAATAGAGTATCTAGACTATTTTCAATACACCATTTTAATAATACTTCTGTTTGTTCCCAAGGGACATCAAACAAGCCACTATTAAATTTATTAGAAACAATTTTGATTGGCTTGATAAATAAATTACTTAAAAACATATCACCAAAAGCATTAAATAATGCAGTTTTGGTGTGTTGAAGAATTTCTTTTCTCGAACATTTTTGTTCCCCAAATCCAACTGAGGTGAATAAATTTACAACTTGTACGTTGTCTGTACCGAGCGATGTCAAAGACAATCCTAAACAACCTTCATCATATTGTAAACATGTTTGGTTATAATCTTCATATACATGCGGATGTTTTTCTTTGATATGTTTAGCAATACCAGCGCCCATTACACCTTTACAATTAACCGCATGAAACAGATAACAATCTTTATGAGAAAGAGCATCGGATTTAATTACGTTATAGCTATAAAAACTTTCTAAATTCTCCATATTTAAATTTCCTTTACAAACAATTCTAAAAGAATCTTTCCGTCATATTTTCCAAGATGATTTGCCTTAAAATATGACATACATTGAGGAACTGAAATAAATTGATTTGTTTTAATGATTGAACAGATTTCATCTTCTGTTAACATCTTAGGTAAATAACTCAATAAGATAACGTTTTCTTCAATTAGGTGATCATAATGAGCTTTACTCAAAGTTTCATTATTACTTTTGATCAATTTAGCCAATACCTTTTCAACAAAGATATCATCTGGTTCTTTTGTTTTCTTTGTACATTCAGCAATTGCTACAGAAAGAATATCTTTCTTAATCTTGTCACCTTGCCGAAGAGCTTCTAATTTATCTTTTTTCAACTGTTCTAGTAACATATTTTCCTCAGTTTTCTTTGTATATTCAGCAATTGCTACAGAAAGATATTCTTTCTTAATCTTGTCGACGAGCTTCTAGTATTTCTTTTTATATAATATATAATAAATAATATATTCATCAATTCGAAGATTTTCTAGTTTGGGAAAATCCTCTTGTTAAGGAACGTGCAGAATATTTTCCATCTTTTTTCAGTTCAAAACACATTTTCCACAGCTTTCTTAAACTCATTACTTTGCCGAAGAGCTTCTAAGAGTTCTTTTGACTGTTTTGGAAACATATTTTCCAAAACTTTCTTAAACTCGTCACTTTGCCGAACATCTTCTAAGAGAAGATCTAACTCATTTGGAAACATATTTTTCATAATTTTCTTAAGCTCGTCAACTTGACGAAGAACTTCTAAGAGTCCTTTTGGTTGTTCTGGCTGTTCTTCTAGTTTTTTTATGTGTTCTTCTAATTTTTTTAATTGTTCTTCTAACATATTTTCCTCAGTTTAATTGTAAATTTGTTATTTTTAACACCTCTTCAAAAGATGTTCCTATAAAAGAAACACCAGTAGATATGTTTTGTGCGTAGCATATTTCAATAAATTCATTTTTGCTAAATTCAACTCTTGAAACTTGGCCATTAAAAGAGATATTTTTATTATCTTCAGTTAATAATCCAATTTGAAAAGAAGAATAATTTTCTAAATTATATCCAAGTTCTTTAACATAAATTTCTAAATTTGTGAAAAAAATATCTTTATAAATTCCACGAGAACTAGAAATAAAATCAGATATTTTAATTTTTAAATCAATAGAAACATCTTTAGCGTTTTTATTTTAAATTTAAATTTAAATTTATTCATCCCGTATCCTTAGTGTCTCAAGTATAGACACAACATATGGATGAACACTTTATTTAACGTTTGGGTGAGTAGATCTTTTTAGCTTGGACGGATTTAAGCGTCATTTCAGGATAATTCAATCCTGTTAATTTTCCGCCAAACACACACCCGGTATCAATATTTTAAACGTTATTTTTGGACAACACCTCGTCAACCACAACGTGTCCATGCACGACCACCTGTGAGCCCCTGTAAGCCTCGGCCCAATCGATCCTGACAGGATACCCGTTAGAGTCCCGCGCACCTGTTGTGAAGCCATACAGAGCCTTGTTACGGCTTACGTGACCGCGCTCTTCCCCTCTCATACTTCTGTCACTTGAGACATAATAAGAAGCATGTACGATAATTAATTTACCTTCATCAAGTTCTAAATAATAATTCATAGGAAGGGTGAGTAAATTATCTAAAATATATTGTTCGTCTGCTTTGTTATTTTTAATTTGCTCAAGAGTTAAGTCTAGACCGTGAGATATTGTTACACTATTTCCGTTTAGACATCGAATAAGTTTATCATCATGATTGCCAAGAGAAAATCTAATACCATTTTCCAGTACCCAAACCAGAACTTTATCAGATGCAGGTCCTCTGTCTGTCAGATCGCCAACAGAAATAATTTCTCTATCTGGTTC
>Ga0105051_10001136_pt1 | contig 36773 bp, 34 predicted proteins | sample FRY02_FD_78383 | JGI IMG/M metagenome (GOLD analysis project Ga0105051, IMG submission 78383) | Freshwater microbial communities from Lake Fryxell liftoff mats and glacier meltwater in Antarctica - FRY-02 (megahit assembly) | ecosystem: Environmental > Aquatic > Freshwater > Ice > Glacier... | reverse complement strand
TAGATCCCTCCGCGTTATCGCCAACGACATCCCGACCTCCTCAACGACGCTGTCGCTTCAAAGAATCGAGCCCAGGCCCCTAACGCAAATCACATAAGAGTCATAGGTTCAGACGGTTGGTATCAGGTGCTGTTTGCCTCTCTCTGTGGCCCATTCTCTCCGAAGCTGATGACTTCGGAATTTAGTACGCTTCTTCTACGTCGTTGAGATAGCTGAGGAATTCGGAGCGTAGTTCTGCGTGTTTCGAATGTGTAGATGGTCGACTGCTCTTCAATTCGTCCCTGGCGGTACGCCACTGGGCCGGTGTACTGCGGCCCGGTTTTGAGACATCCGACTGGGGCTATTCAGGCTGCCAACTTTAGATCTGCCACTGCGTTCTGATCAAGCCGGCATTGATTGGCTCGCACCTGGGCTGGGGTACGATAGCCGTGTCGGGCGACGAGCCAGGTTTCGTTGTAGTGCTTGGCGAACTCGACGAGCGCGGCTCGCAATTCCTCAATGGTATCGAAGGTTCTCACCCAGAGCAGGTTCTCCTTGAGGGTTCGGATGAAGCGCTCTGCGACGCCGTTGCCCTCGGGCTCTCGCACGAAAGAGGGCGATGCTGCGATACCGAGACATTTGATCTCGCCCTGGAAATCGCCGGAAATGTAGTTGGAGCCATGGTCATGACGCAGCTTCAATCCACGCGCCACGCCGGGCGCGATATCTCCGAAGCACCGATGCACACCCTGGCGCACCGGCTCCAGGGCCTCGAAGCGATTGGCCGACCGCGCGGCATGAATGCCGACAACTTCCGAGTTGGCATGTTCCACGGCGACGAAGACATTGGCTCGGCCTTCCCGGATGGTGATCGTCTGCGTCATGTCCGTTCCCCACATTTCATTGACCTTGTCGGTGACGATCGTGCCGTCGTGCGTTTTCGCCTCGGTGCGTCCAACCCGATGCGGTGCGAGCAGGCCGTTCTCGCGCATCACCCACCGGACACGACGGGGGCTCGACCGAACTCCGGCAAAACGCAGCCGCGCCCATAACTTGCGGTAGCCCTCGCCGTACAGGCGGGAGGCAGCTATTTGCCGGCGAATATGGTCTGCCAGTTCCATGTCCGAACATGCTCCGACCGGACCATGACGACGAGCGACTGTGCTTGGCGGCGTCTCTTTGCGAGTGCGATAGACGCTGGCGCGCGCGACATTCCACACCCGCGCAACCCGCGCCAGACCATAGCGGCGCGTAAGGGAGGGCGAGAGCGTCTGGCTCATCGTCTCAACCTCCTGTGGCCCAAAGGGCGTTTCCCCTCCAGCGCCGCGATCCTGGTGTAGAGCAGCTCGTTGTCCATGGTGATCTCGCCCACCTTGGATTTCAGCCGAGCAATTTCATCATCACGGTCATCGCGCTCGCGTTCTTTCAAGCCCGTAGCCGCCCCTGCAAGAGCACGATCACGCCACTCCGTCAGCTTGGCGACCGTGACATTCGCTTGCCGAGCCACCAGATCCAGCGGCTCCCCGCGCAATAGCCGCGCCACGACTGCCATCTTGCGCTGAACTGAAAACCGCTGCGGGCCGTTCGCGTCCACGCCCGAAGGGGCGCCTGCGCCAGCTTTGGGGGAGCGCTCCGGCGCCCCTTCGGGCGTGCGCCCTTCATAACCTGCATCATTCGACATGTTGGAACTCCACGGTTGAGGTTCAATTTACCTCAGCCGGGTGTCTCAATTATCCGGGCCGCACCCCAGAAAAAGACGCAAAAGGCGCTGACTGCGCCGACAATATCGCGCCGAGAGGCCAGATCTCGTCACCTGTCGTCGGGATAGGTCGAAAAGGTCAATTCTTCGAGGCAGCCTAATGTTGTAGAAAGTTACTACTCTCGAATTGTGCAGAGATCCGAGGAGCGTTGATGGGCAAGGAATTCTGGAAATCGGCCTGTCCCCACGACTGCCCAAGCGCCTGCTCACTAGAGGTAGAGCGCCTCTCCCCTACGCGGATCGGTCGTATCCGGGGTGCTGCGGCGAATAGTTATACTGACGGCGTCGTATGCGCCAAGGTCGCTCGCTACGCCGAGCGCGTCCATCATCCCGATCGGCTGAAGCAACCACTTCAGCGGGTTGGTCAGAAGGGCGACGGCGTGTTCCGCCCCATCTCTTGGGAAGCCGCACTCGACGAGGTGGCCGAGGCTCTGCGACGTGCAACGCAAACTCACGGCAGTGAAGCTGTGTGGCCCTATCATTCCGGCGGTACGATGGGGGTCGTTCAACGCTGGGGGATCGATCGACTGCGTCACGCCTTCGGCTATTCTCGTCAGAAATCCACGATTTGTATGACGCCGGCCGAGTCGGGATGGCGGGCGGGAGTTGGCAAACTGTTGGGGCCGGATCCGCGTGAGATGGCAGAGTCGGACCTCATCGTAGTATGGGGCGGCAATCCTGTCTCTACACAGGTCAATGCTATGAGCCACATTGCAAAAGCCCGTAAGCGGCGCGGCGCTAAGTTTGTGGTCATTGATGTCTACCGGACGCCGACGATCGAGGCGGCAGACATCGGGCTTGTGCTGCGCCCGGGCACCGACGGCGCGTTGGCGCTAGCCATCATGCATATTCTGCTGAAAGAAGGATTCGCCGACCGCGGCTATCTCACCCGCTATACGGATTTCGGGGCGGATATCGAGCAGCATCTCGCCGATAAGACGCCGGATTGGGCTTCCGCCATCACAGGCCTGCCGGTTGCCGAGATCGTCGACTTCGCGCGGCTTTACGGAAGGACAGAGCGCAGCTTCCTCCGTGTCGGCTTTGGCTTCACGCGGACACGCAATGGGTCGGCCGCCATGCATGCGGTAACATGCCTGCCGGCCATGACTGGCGCATGGAAGCATCCGGGCGGCGGCGCCTTCTTCCTTAACTGGGATAACTGGCAACTCGATGTTACGCTAGTGCACGGGCTCGATCTCATCGATCCGGCTACGCGCATTCTCGATCAATCGCGCATCGGTCCTGTGCTGTGCGGCGACAAGGAGGCCCTCGCAGGTGGGCCGCCGGTGACGGCTATGCTGATGCAGAACGCAAATTCGGCCAATGTCGCGCCCGACAGCGCCGCGGTGGCGCGAGGGCTTTCCCGTAACGACTTATTCCTGTGCCTCCATGAGCAGTTCATGACAGCGACGGCGAAATATGCGGACATTCTGCTACCGGCAGCAATGTTCCTGGAATACGACGATATCTACTACGGACTTGGCCATACGCACCTCACGGTCGGCCCTGCCGTTCTGGACCGCTACCAGGAATGTTGGACGAACCACGAACTCATCTGTCAGCTGGGTCAGAGACTCGGCGCCACCCATCCAGCATTCCAAATGAGCGCCGTCGAGCTGCTCGATGCGACCTTGCAGAAGTCCAACAAGGGAACCTGGCAGGAGGCAGCAGCGCGGGGCTGGGTGGAGTGCGCCGAAGACTTTGACGCATCGCATTTCACGAGTGGATTTCCAACGGAAGACGGCCGATTTCACTTCAAGCCGGATTGGTCGACAGTAGGTCCCTATCACGCGGGAATGAAGGCGCTTCCGGATCATCTCGAAAACTATGAGCGCGAGTCAGTAGAATTTCCTTTTCGACTCGTCGTTCCGCCCGCCCGCGGCTTTCTCAATACGACCTTCACCGAAACTCCGGGATCGGTTGCACGCGAGGTCGAGCCGCGAGCGTTGATACATCATCGTGATGCGGCACGGCTTGGAATTGTCGATGGAGAGCTCGTGCGACTGGGCAACGCGCGAGGCGAGGTGACGCTGAGGGCGCGACCTTTGGAGACGGCGAGGTCGGGCGTTGTGGTCGTCGAAGGAAACTGGCCTAGCGAAGCTTTTGTCGATCACGTCGGCATCAACGTCCTGATCGGCTCGGATCCCGTTCCACCTAATGGGGGCGCGGCTTTCCATGACACCGCTGTCTGGATACGCGTCGTCACGCCCGGCAGCGACTAGCGTCCGAGGTAGGAGCGTAGCACTTCGGGATTGTCGACGAGGCCCGCCGCGGCGCCTGAGAAAGTGATCTCTCCGCCCTGCAGGATGTAAGCATACTCGGCCACCGCGGCGGCAACACCGATGTTCTGCTCGACCAGCAGGATTGTGAGTCCGCGCTTGTTCAACGCGAGGATTGTGTCGACCATGTCGCCGACGATCGCCGGGGCAAGTCCGGCCGATGGCTCGTCCATCAGCAAACAGCGCGGCCGCGCCATCAGAGCACGGGCGATGGCCACCATTTGCTGCTCACCGCCGCTTAGACTGCCGGCACGACGCTTCTTCATCATCGCCAGCTTGGGAAACATTTCATAGGCATCGTCGATGTCGGAGCGGATAGCGGACCAATCCCGCCGCGTCGCTGCGCCGAGTTCGAGATTGTCCTGGACTGACATGTTGGGCCAGACTTCGCGCCCCTGCGGTACCTGAGCGATGCCATGGCGGACGATGGCGTCGGGGGGCAGGCCGGCACATTCCTTATCTTCGAACATGATCGAGCCGCCGCTCGGGCGCACCAACCCGGATAGCGTGTTCAGCATTGTTGTCTTGCCCGAGCCATTACCGCCGAGAAGAGCGACAATTTTGCCCGCGGGTACGTTGAAGGTCACGTCGCGCAGAACCTGCGTGATGCCATACGAGACCTTAAGATGCTGAATGGCGAGCACGAAGATCCTTCCCGATATAGGCCTCAATAACCGCAGGATCGTTACGCACTAAATCCGGCGGCCCTTCGGCGATTCGGCTGCCAGAACTTAGCACTGTGACCTGATCGCAGACATCCATTACGAGCCGTATGACATGTTCGATCAGGATGAGGGTCACTCCCTTTTCGTCACGGATCCGGCGGAGCAGGGCATCAAATTCTGCAAGTCGGTTGATGCTGAGGCCAACCGCTGGCTCATCGAGCAATACCACCTTTGGGTCTCCGATCAGCGTTCGTGCGATTTCGATCACGCGCTGCTGCCCGAAGGAAAGTGCTGAGCCGGGGCGTTCCGCAAACTCCGACATGCCAAAGAATTCAAGCGAGCGGCGAGCGGCTTCTTCAGCCTGCTCTTCTTCCTCCCGATAGCTTCGCAGATTGAGGCTTGCAGCAATTAGGCCTGCTTTAGTGCGGTGATGCCGTCCCGTCATTAAGTTCTCTAGGACGGACATGCCGCGGAACAACTGCGAGGTTTGGAAGGTGCGTCCTAGGCCGAGCCGCGCGATGTCGCTGGGTTTACGGCCGGCGATGGAGACGCCGTCGAGCAGCACATCTCCCTGTTGCGGGGAATGTATCCCGCAAATGACATTGAGCAAGGTCGTCTTGCCGGCACCATTTGGGCCAATGAGGCCGCGGATTTCACCAGGCTTGACGTCGAGATCGACGCCGTTAAGCACCTTCACCCCGCCGAAGGTTACCGAGACGCCGCGCACCGAAAGCAATGCGTCGCTCACGACCTGACCTCGCCGCTCTGCGACGGCGTGGCGATCGGCACGCGCTTGCCGGGTGGCCCCCGATGTAGCGGCTCTTCCCAGCCGCGCACCTTAGCCTTGAGGAAGCCGATGATGCCGCCCGGCATGAAGATGATGAAGCTGACCAGGATTGCGCCGAAGACGATCTCCTGGAAGCCCTTAACCGCGCGTAAGGCTTCCAGGACAGAAACGAGGGCGGTTGCTCCGAGGATTGAGCCGGCGATCGAACCCAGGCCGCCCACTACGACCATTGCCTTCTGGATCACCATCTGGAAGAGATCGAATCCCTCGGGCGACACGAAGTTGAGCATCGCCGAATAAAGTCCTCCAGCAATTCCGGCATAAAACCCGCTGATCCCGAAGGCGAGCGCCTTGTAGCGCAGCAGATCTACGCCAAGAGACTGGGCGGCAATATCTCCGTCGCGAACTGCGACAAAGGCCCGTCCGATTCGCGAACGCATCAGGTTCTGTGCGAGGAAGAAAAGAATTATTACGAGAAGCAAGCTTAGATAATACAGACCCAACGTCTTCGAGACGGGCAATGGCGCAAAGGAAATGGAGGGTGTTTTGAAGCCACCTGCGCCGAAGGTCACCGATTCCCAGTGCAGAAAGACCCATTGCGTGAATTGCGCGAAGGCTAGGGTAGAGAGGGCAAGATAAAGTCCGCTGAGGCGTAGCGCTGGGAGCGACAGCGCTAGACCGACGGTAGTCGCAATGATCGCACCTGACGGGAAGGCCAGCCAGAACGGCCAGCCGAGCTGGACCTGCAGCAGGCCGGTACCATAGGCGCCGATGCCGAACATGGCCGCGTTAGCGAAGGCAAGCTGTCCAGCACAGCCTACCAGGATGTTCAGTCCGATCGCGAGCAGGACATAGATGAGAATCGTGTTGGCGACGAACACGTAGTATGCGTTGAGGAGAGATGGAGCGACTGCCGCGAACAGCAGCATTGCCAGAAGGACGTTGTGTCGACCGAACAGTGCCATGGTTCAGACCCGCCGCAAGCCGCTGGGGCCGAATAGTCCGGTCGGGCGCGCGATGAGTACGAACATGATGACGATAAAGGCTGATACCTCGATGAAGCTAGAATGGAGGTAGCCGCCAGCTAGCGCTTCGATGACGCCGATCGCCACGCCGCCGACTACGGCGCCCGGCAGGCTAGTCAAGCCTCCCAGAACGGCCGCCGCGAAACCCTTGATAAAAAATGAGAAGCCCATGTCAGGATACAGAAGGGTAAGGGGAGCCATAAGTACGGCCGCGGCGGCTGCGATGGCGGCGCCCGTTCCGAAGGACAGCATATAGATGCGATCGACACGGATGCCGACAAGGGTCGACGCCTTGGCGTTGTCTGCAGTGGCCTGCATCATCTTGCCTGCACGCGTTAGACGAAAGAAAGCTGCGAAAACCAGCATGATGACGATTGCGCCAGCCAGCACAAGCAACTGCTGCGGGATCACCATCAGTTCGCCAATCATGACAGGTTCGGGCGAGGTGATCGGCGGAAAGGGGAGATAGTCGCTCTTACCGCCCCACAAAACGCGTGCCGTGCCACGCAGCATGAAGGCAATGCCGATCGTGGCCAGAACAAGGCTGATCACATCTGAGTTTTTGAGGGGCCGGAAAGCCGTCAAATCTATCAGCACCCCGAGCATGAAGCCGAAGGCGACAGCCAGCAGGAGGGCCGGCAGATAGGGAACACCCATCTGCACGTGCAGCATCCAGGCAAAGAAGCCGGAGAACATGAACAACTCGCCGTGCGCGAAGTTTATGACTCCGGTTGCCTTGTTAACCACTACGATGCCCAGCGCGATGAGAGCATAGAGCGCGCCGGTCGTCAGTCCGCTGAGCAGCAGATAGGCCAAAAGGGTCAAGATGCTCTACTCGACCTTGGTGACACCCAGGACTCGGACAGGCTTGCCCGGCTCTTTCGCGATCCAAGTTGGTGCCTTATTGCAGCGATGGTCTGTCACCGTGCAGGTGATGCCCGCGCCGTAAACATCGGTCTTGAAATCAGTGAGGCCGTTTAGAGCGGCCACCAGTTTTTCGCGAGTCAGATCGGGGCCAGCACGCTTCAGTGCTTCGACCATGACCTGTGCGGCGCCAATGCCGAAGAGATTAAATACTGATAACCGGTCACCGGAGAATTTGGACTCGATCGCCTTGCGCCATTTGTCAACGGCTGGATCTTCTGGCGTGTAACGGACCATGGAAATTGTCCGGAACTGAGCCGTGGCACCCGGCGAGCCGACCTGGTCCTCGAAGGCGGCGGGATCGGCGATGCCAGTCTGACCGACGGCAAGCGGCTTGAAGCCGAGCTTCTGCGCATCCCGCAAGAAGATCGCGGCGGGCTTCGGATACAGCACGATTAGGACAGCATCTGCATTGGCGGCCTTCAGGCGTAGCACTTGGGCCGTTGCGTCGTTGGCATCGGGCGACATTTCCTCGTCCAGAACCGGCTTGATGCCTTTCTTCTGGAAAGCCTCCATTAACGGCTGGTAGCGGGCGCGGCCCCAAGCATCGCGCATGGATATGACGGCGATCCGCTTGGCGCCCTGCGAGATTGCATATTCGAGCTGGGCCTGGCTTTCGAGTGTTGAGGTGAGGGCTACGCTGAAGATAGTGGGTGAGAGTGGCGTGGTGATGCCGTCATGGACCGAGGCCATCACGATCATCGGAATCTTAGCCTCGTCCAAGGAGGCGCGTGCAGCAAAAGTTGCGTTGCTGCAGCCACCACCGATGATCGCGAACACCTTGTCTTCAGAGATCAGTTTCTTGACGGCACCGATGGCGGCGGCCGGGTCGCACCGGTCGTCCTCGCGAACGAGCACGAGCTTGCGGCCATTGATACCGCCTGTCGCGTTGACCTCGTCGAAGACGACCTCGATGCCGTTCATCGGCAGCTTGCCGTAGAGATAGCCGGGCCCTGTCAACGCACCGAATGAACCGATTTTGATTGTGTCTGCAGTGACGCCGGGCACCTGTGCCTGGCTCACCTGTGTAGCCGTTCCTGCTATCAGCACGCTGATCAGCCCGGCTTTCAAGCTCTGCGTTAGCGTCATTGTCCCCTCCCAAATTCCCAAAAAAACTACTGCGCTCGCGGTCTCGATCTATCCGACTGGCAGATGTCGATACAATTGGCATTCCAAGGTACCGAGACGACTTGTATACAGTACACAAGAGCGGCACTATATCAACAGTAACCAGAGGTGAAGTTGGTGTCTTGCATGGGGGAGGAAATCGTCATCGAGACGGTGGGCAATGTCACCACTGTCGCGCTCAATCGGCCGTCCAAGCGCAATGCCATTTCGCTGGCGATGTGGCACTGCCTTGCTGAGATTTTCGACGACGTCGGTCAGCAGCGAGATCGTCGTGCGGTTGTTCTGACGGGCGCTGGCGGCAGCTTTTGTGCGGGCGCCGATATCTCCGAGTTTGCTACGGTCCGTGCCAACGCGATAATGGGCAAAGCCTATGAAGAGGCTGCCGACAGGGCCACGCGCGCGGTGCGCGATTGTCCGCTGCCTACTATTGCCGCCATATCGGGCTACGCCATGGGCGGTGGTTGTGGACTTGCGCTCGCCTGCGACTTCCGTATTGGAGACGCCACGACGCAGATGGGCATCCCCGCAGCGCGACTGGGCATTGTCTACGGTCCGTTGGATTGCGCTCTGTTGCTGCGCCAGGCCGGCCTCGCGAACGCCAAGCGCGTGCTCTATTCGGGGCGAGCCTTCGGAGTTTACGATTGCGCACAAATGAAACTTGTCGACGTCGTGGCCGAGCGAGGTAGCGCGCTCGAAGCGGCGCAGGCTTTTGCTGCCGATCTGGCGTCGAACGCCCCCCTGTCGATCGCGGGCGCCAAGCTGGTGCTGGAGGCCTTGGCGTCGGGCGCGACAGAATCGCGTGCCGAAGAGATAGAGGCCTGCATTTCAGGTGCAATGGACAGCGCAGACTACAGGGAAGGCACACTCGCTTTCACCGAGAAGCGGCAACCTCGATTCCTCGGCCGCTGATTCGGTCGGAAACAATTTCGTGCGGAGAACTAAACCATGAGTTGGCTGGGCGTCGATGTTGGAGGCACTTTCACGGATCTGGTGTTCGTGGACCGGGAGAGCGGCCGGCTGCAGGTTCTGAAAACCCCATCGACCCCGAACGATCAGTCGGAGGGCATTCTCGTCGGCATCGGGCGGCTGTCTCTCGAACCCGCGGGCATCGAGCGGATCGTGCATGGTACGACCGTAGCGACCAACACCGCTCTCGAAGGCGATGGCGCACGGCTGGCAGTGCTCGTGACCGAGGGGCATCGCGACGTGCTCGTCGTTGGGCGCGGAAATCGCATGGCGATCTACAATATCAAGGCACCACCGAACCGGCCACTTGTGCCTCGGTCGCGCTGCTTCGAGGTGCGAGAACGTCTCAAGGTCGATGGCACCACGACCGTTCCGCTCGACGAGGAAGGCGTCGCCGCAATCGGACGGCATCTCGCTGGGGCAGGGATCGAAGCGGTAGCAGTCTGCTTTCTTCACTCCTACGCAAATCCTGACCATGAGAGGCGCGCTGCGGAAATCCTGTCCGGCTTCCTGCCCCACGCCGTTGTGACGACATCTTCCGAGGTCCTGCCGGAGTATCGCGAGTACGAGCGCTTCTCCACGACGGCTCTCAATGCCTATGTCGCGCCGCGTATGCGGCGATATCTCGGCGAACTCAACACGCGGCTGATGTCGGCTGGTATTTCCGCGCCCTTATCGATCATGACCTCGAATGGCGGCACCTTGCCTGCCCGGCGTGTAGAATCGATGCCGGTATTGTCTATGCTGTCGGGACCTGCCGCAGGCGTCATCGCCGCCAGTTTCATTGGACAGGCGGCCAACTTCCCCGATCTCATCACCTGCGATATGGGGGGTACCTCGACCGACGTGTGCCTCGTGCGTGGCGGCGAATTCGGCATGACGACTGACGGACGGGTCGCTACCTTTCCCGTCAAGATCAGGCAGATCGACATCAATACGGTTGGCGCGGGCGGGGGCAGCATTGCAGCGGTAGGTTTGGGCGCGTTCCTCACTGTCGGTCCGCGCTCGGCCAAGGCTTTTCCGGGACCGGCTTGCTTCGGACGTGGCGGGACGGAGCCCACGGTAACCGATGCCAATGTGCTGCTGGGCCGTCTCGGCACTGAGCAGCTTCTTGGCGGCGAGATCGGCCTGGACCGGGAAGCGGCTGAGGCGGCGGTCGCACAGCTCGGCAAAAAAATTGACTTGTCCGCCGAGCAAATGGCCGAAGGTATTTTGCGGATTGTTGTCGTGTCGATGGCAGGGGCGATCAAGGAGATTTCTGTGCTGCGCGGGATCGATCCCCGCGATTTTGCGCTTCTGTCCTATGGCGGTGCGGGTCCCTTGCAGGCGGCGGCTATTGCCGAGGAACTCGGGATGCGTACAGTCGTCATTCCACCGATGCCTGGCAACTTCTCGGCCTTCGGCCTTTTGGTGGCCGATGTGCGCCGCGATTTCGTGAGGACGAGGGTCCGCACGGTGAATACGCTTTCACCGGCTGACATCCGGGAGACGTTGTCGGGCCTTCTAGAGGAAGGCGAGGAGGAGTTGGAAGCGGCGGGCTTCCCGCCCGCGCGTCGGCGCTTCGCGGCAACGCTCGATATGCGGTATTCCGGACAGTCTTTCGAATTGTCAGTTCCTGTGGCTGCCGACGCGGACAATATGTCAAAGATCGTGAGGGATTTTGAGGCCGTCTACGAGCTGCGTTATGGTGGCACGACTGCCGCGGCGATCGAGATCGTCAGCTATCGCATCGCCGCCTGGGGGATTTCCGACAAGCCGAGACTGCCGCCGATCGACACGCAGGGACAGACTATTGAGGCGGCCACCACAGGCGCCAGGCCCGTCGTCTTTGACGGGCTCAGTCTCCCAACACCGATCATCGACCGCGGGCGTATGCCACCGGAGAAATCAGTAGCGGGCCCTGCGATCGTCGAAGAAGCCGGGTCCTCAACCGTCGTACCACCTGGCTGGTCCGTCAAGCTCGACCAGATCGGGTGCCTAGTACTGAGTCGTCAGGGTGAGAGAGTCCAATGATCATTGACCCCATCACGCTCGAGGTCCTCACTCAGGGACTGATTTCAATCGTCCGCGAAATGCGGGCAACCGTCTGCCGTACCGCGAGTTCGGTCGCGATCTACGACGCCAAGGATTTTTCTTGCGGCCTGTTCGCTCCCGACAGCCAGGTCGTGGCTCAGTCGGAGGACATCGGCTCGCATGTCGTTCCATTGCCTTGGTCGGTGCGCTCCGCAATGGAGAAATTTGGCGATGATCTGAGGCCCGGCGACGTCATCCTGTCGAACGATCCCTACACCGGCGGGACCCATCTGAACGACGTCACCGTTATTTTCCCCGTGTTCCAAGACGGCCGACTGATCTTTTTCCCTGCCGTGCGCGCGCATTGGGCGGATGTGGGCGGCATGGTTCCGGGCAGCATGTCTGGCAAGGCGACCGAGATCTATCAGGAGGGAGTTCGCATCCCGCCGGTGAAGATCCAGGAAGCGGGCCGCATCAACCAGGCTGCACTCGATATCCTACTGTCGAACATGCGGGTACCGGAAGAGCGCCTGGGTGATCTGCAGGCAAGTCTTGCGTCCTGCCGGGTGGCAGAGAAGCGTATCCATGAGATCTGCGCGCGCTACGGCGTCGGCGTGCTCCTGGAGGCTGTTCGCCTCGATCTTGATCGGTCGGAGGCGCGGATGCGCGCCTGCATCACAGGCCTGCCTGACGGCGTTTATCGGTTCGAGGATTATCTCGAAACCTACATCGGGGGAAACTTCGAGCCGCTCCTGTTGCCGCTGGCGCTCACCGTCGCGGGAGACCGTATGATTGCCGATTTTACCGGCGCTTCGCCGCAGGTACCGTTCCCGGTCAATTCGACAGCGGCCGTTACCGCCGCCTCGGTCTTTATCGCGGTTAAGTCCATCTTTGATCCGGCGGCCCCCCTGAACCAAGGTTCGTTTCGTCCGATCGAGGTAAATGCGCCGCCTGGTTCGATCGTTAACGTGCAGCGACCGGCTCCCGCCGGCTCGCACGGCGAGATCCGCAAGAGGGTGATTGCGACCATGGTCGGCGCCCTGTCCCAGGTCGTTCCCGATCTCGTTGCGGGCGATCTTTGCCGGACGTCTTTCCACAATCTCATCGGAGGCTACGACGCCAAACGGAGGCGTGAATGGGTGCACTACGAATGGTCAGCGGGCGGTAACGGCGCCTTTCGTGAGAATGACGGTCCAAGTGCTATGGCCACGATTGACTGGGGTGATCTCGTCACTGTCCAGTCGACCGAAGTCATCGAAACGCGCATGCCGCTTGTCGTAGAGACCTCGCGACTGGCCACTGACTCCGGAGGTGCTGGTACAACCCGCGGCGGACTATCGATGCAGCGCTCGATGCGGGTGCTGGCCGCGGACTCGCGCTATTCCTTACTCTCCGACGGCGCTGTAGTTCCGGCCTTCGGCGTAATGGGCGGGCTCTCGGGAGTGCAAGTCGGCGCATGGATAGAGGCGGTTGACGGCTCAATCGAAGGATTCGACACGCCGGGCAAAATTGCTGGCCACCCGATGGGAGACGGTAGCGTCGTCGTCATCCGGTCGGCCGGCGGTGGAGGCTATGGCGATCCTCTGTTGCGCCCGCCGGCGGCGGTTCAGGAAGACGTCGAGGAAGGCTATGTCTCGCTGCAGGCGGCGCGCGATTTATATGGCGTGCAACTCGACGCCAAGGGTGTTGTCGATCCGGTAACGACCGAAGCGCTCCGTCGTCGCCTTCACCAAGCACGGTTCACTCTGGCGACAGTCCTCGTCGACGATTCCTACGAGGCTGGGGCGGTGAGCCGGCGGCGGATCTGCCGCCTGCATCCGAATGACGCGACGAGAGCGGGTTTGCAGGTTGATGACCTCGTTGAAATCGACGCCCGCCAAGCAGCACCTCTCAGGGCGTGGCTTCGCATTGATCCGTCGATAACGGCCGGTACCTTGCCGATCGATCAGGTGGGTTTGACGATTTTGAAGATACTGCCGGGACAAAGTCTCGAAGTGAGGCGAATTGCAACCGTGATCTTGCCGCAAGAGCTCTTGGCCAGGGCCGCCGAATGACAGAGGGACCTGTTCTCGTCACGGGCGTCGGTGGTTTGATCGGTGCAGCCGTTGTACGTCGGCTCGTAGCCGACGGGGTCGCTGTCGTGGCGACGGACCGGGTGCGGCCGCCGGATCTGGATCTTGACGGGTTGGCCGTTCCCTTTCTTGCTCACGATCTGCCTGATCCGAACAGATGGCACGACATGATCCAGCGCTTCGACATCCGCCGGGTCGTGCACGCTGGCGGCGTTTCGGGTCCGATGCTGCTTGGGGACAATCCGAGCCGGGTGTGCGATATCAATCTCTTGGGCCTGGCCGGCCTTCTAGAAGCCGCACGCATCCATCGCCTCGGACGGATCGTCTGGTTTTCGTCGATCATGGCCTATGGAAATCAGCCCAGCCTATCGCCGGTTGGCGAAGACACTCCCCTTCGTCCCGACACAGTGTATGGCGCCACCAAGGCTGCGGGCGAAGCCCTTATTCATGCCTATCATGCCGAGCACGGTGTCGACGCCACAGCACTCCGCGTCGCTTCTTGTTACGGTGCCGGCCGCACCACGTCTTGTATGATCCGTACGCTGGTCGAGGACGGCTTGGCTGGCAGGATCAGCCGGATCCACCCGGCGATCGGCCGCACGCGCCAGCATGTCTACATCGACGATGTCGTAGGCGCCGTCCGAGGCGCTCTCGATGCGCCAGCGCTACAACAACGAGTCTATAATGTTGGCCCTGGCTATGCGCAGGACTTGCCGGAAATCGTCGAGCAGGTGCGTGCCGCGGTTCCGGCGGCAAATGCCGTCCTCGATCCACAAGGCCTTGCGTGGAATACGTTCGGTCTGGGGCCACTTGTCATCGACGCTGCACGGCGCGATCTCGGCTTCTCCCCTTCGACGTCGATCGCCGATGGCGCAGCCTCAACGCGTGACTGGGTGATTGAGCGAGGTACTTCGTGAGCTTTTCGCACGATTTGGATTTCACGGGACGCCGCATCCTGTTGACCGGTGCGGCAAACGGCTTCGGTGCAGCCATGGCCACGCTCTTTCATGCCGCCGGTGCGCGTCTCGTCCTGGCCGACATAGAGGAGCAGCCGCTTGCCGAGGTCGCGGCGCGATGTGGCGCTGAAGCGCATGTTTTCGATCAGGCTGATCCTGCTTCCGTGAAACGGCTGGCCGAGGCCGCGGGACCTGTCGATACGCTTATCAACAATGCCGGTGTGCTGGTGGCAAAGTCGCTTCTGGAAACGAGTTTTGAGGAGCTTCGTCGCATCATTGATATCGACTTCGTTGGCGCGCTGCAGCTCATGCAGCTCGTGGGCCGGGGCATGGTCGAACGCCGGCGGGGCGTTATCCTTTCGATCGGGTCGCAGACAGCGTTCTCTGGCGGCGAGAACCGCGCTGTCTATGCCGCCACCAAGGCCGCCATATCGCAGCTTACCAAGTCGGCTTCGGTGGAATGGGGGCCTCACGGGGTTCGCGTCGTTTGCCTGGCGCCGGGCCGGTCACTCACTCGAATGACGCAGCAGACGGCAATGGAGGGCCAGTCGGGTGATCGCGGCCTTGCACGCGTTCCGCTCGGTCGTTGGGGGACGGTGGAGGAGATTGCGAAGATGGCGATGTTTCTCGTATCCGACGCGGCATCATACGTGACGGGCGCGACGGTCATTGCCGATGGTGGCTATGTCCACGGTTAGAATGGTCGCGCCACCGTCGCCGCTCACGAGCGAAGGTTTCATTCCGCCGTCCGTGATCGCCACGGAAATTGCGCGGATCTTGGCGGACCGTATCGTGTTCCTGGAACTGGCGCCGGGGGCGCGCATTCATGAGGAAGAAGTCGGCGCGAACTTTGGCGTCAGCCGTTCGCCTGTCCGTGAAGTCTTCCGGATGCTTGAGGCTGACGGTTTGGTTGTTCGTGTCGCGCGCAAGGGCGTCAGCGTCACGCCGATGAGCCGGCGCGATCTCGACGAAGTCTATGCCTGTCGTGTTGGTCTGGAAGGGGTGGCAGCGGCGGAGGCGGCCCGTCATCTCGACACGCGGACCAGAAAGGCTATTGAGGGAAACCTCAGCAGGATGAACAAAGCTTTCAAAGAGAAGGATGTGCCGACGTTCTTCAAATTTAATGTTGCTTTCACGCGTGCCATTCACGCCGCCTCCCAAAACCAGACTCTTGTTCGTGTCGTCGCCGGTATCGAGAAGCAGGCAATGCGCTATCGCTACCTTGCCCACCTCCAATCCTACGAGATGCTTTCAATGTCGCTCGAGGGACACACTGGGGTCGCCGACGCCGTTCTGGCGGGAGATGTGAATGTTGCGCGGCGTCGGGCCGAGCAACTCATGCGGCGCTCCCATGGCGTGATTGCGAAAGCTCTTGCCGAATCGGCCTATGCGTTGCCTGGCGACGTTGGTTCGAACTTGGAGGATCTATGAAGGGTATCCTAGTGAATGCGTGATCTTGTGGGCTATGGGTGGAAATATCCGAAATATGAATGGCCGGAAGATGCCCGCGTCGTCGTCTCGCTAGTCCTCAACTATGAGGAAGGGTCGGAGCTATGCGTCGGTGATGGCGATCCAGAAGGCGAGCGGGTGGGGGAGTTCGTCTATCCATCAATGGATTCCAAGACGCGGGACCTCGGCATCGAGTCCACCTTCGAATACGGCTCGCGTGTTGGCACGTGGCGCGTCCTCGACCTTTTCGACGAATTTGATGCAAAAGCCACAATCTTTGCCTGCGGCCGTGCGCTTGAACGTAATCCTCTCGTCGCGCGCGCGTTTACGGCGCGGGGCCACGAGGTTGCTGGCCATGGATACCGGTGGGTCGATCATTTCCGAATGGAACCAGACCACGAACGCGAACAAATCCGTCTGGCCGTCGCCTCCATCGCAGAGACGACGGGCGAGCGGCCCTTTGGCTGGTATTGCCGCTATGCTCCCAGCGTGAACACGCGGCGTCTCTTGGTCGAAGAGGGCGGGTTTCTCTACGACTGTGACTCGTACGCCGACGAGGTGCCCTATTGGGTGAAGGTTGGCGACAAGCACCAACTCATCGTGCCCTACCAACTCGACGCCAACGATGCCAAGTTCTTTCGCGGTCCCGGATGGTCGGGTGCAAGAGAGTTCAGCGACTATCTGCGTGACAGCGTAGATTGCCTGCTCAAGGAAGGCAGCACCGCTCCCAAGCTCTTGAGCGTCGGCCTTCACGGCCGGATCATTGGACGTCCTGGCCGCAGTACAGCACTTGCCTGCTTCCTCGAGTATTGCCGGAATACTCCGGGAGTGAGGCTTCAAAGGCGTGTCGACATCGCACGATGGTGGCATGAACGCTATCGACCATAGAAAGCGATAGTTGTCCCTGCTCAAAAAGCCATCCGGCCATGGGATCGCTTTACCGATGAAGGCCATATTTGATGATGTTCGGTCATCAAATAGAGCGCCCCCTCTTGCGAGGTCGTCTCCCAGCGTGGGCTCTGAGCGCACCTGTATCCGAGCGACGCTGCGGATCGCGACGACGCCCGGTATCGTGCGCAGGTACGGGTTCGGTCGTCGAGAACGGTTCAGGCCGCGTGACGCTCGCAGCGATTGTGCAGGCCGACCTGGAAGGCGACAACGGTACCGGCAGAGGGCGGCTGTGTCCGAGGAGGTGTTCCGGCGCAGATCCCCGCAGGCCTACGCTCTGGTACGCAGAGACCATTGGATTTCAGGTCCTTTCCCTCCTCCACTTCGGAACAAAGCTGGGCACTGCGCCCGGCAGTGTTCCGGCACCGCCTGCGGCAGCAAGCGTCCGCAACAGATCGCTCTTCGATCCCATGATGCAGACTTCGCCGTCGTTGACCTCGCCGCGCTGTGCCAGCGCGCGGAGATGGTCGCGACGGTAGCCGCCGCCGTCGAGGCGCATCCGCTGGCGGGCGGTTTGGGCGAGTTTGCGGAGCATCGGCGCGGTGATCGCCTTCTGGCCCGCGTTTTCGAGCATCGCCGATACACGGTCGGCATCGACGCGGGACTGATCGCGGATCGCCTTGAGGCTAGCGATCCGGTCTTTGAGGTCCGGGTCGTCCAGATCAGCGACGCCACTCTCGATGGCGTCGTAGAGCCGCTTGAGGCGCAGGTCTGTCTCCGTCGCTCGCTTGTTCAGCTCGGCGATATGGTCGCGGCGGCGCCCGGTGCGCTCCTGCCGCCGGTCGAGGACCGTTGCCAGCACCTCCTCCAGCCGCGCCAGGTCTAAAAGCCGGTCCTCAAGATGCTTGGCGACCAGATCGTCCAGCTTTTCCATGGGAACCGTCATACCGGTGCAATCGGTCGGCCCCTGCCGCGCCTTGGTTGAACAGGTGTAGTAGCGATAGCGCCCGCCCTTGCCGGTGCGGATGGTCATGGCGCCGCCGCACTTGGCACAGTGGATAAGACCGGTCAGCAGCGTGGGGCCGCCCACGACCTGCGGAGGCGTCACCTTCGGGTTCCGCGCCTTCATCCGGGCCTGCACGGCGTCGAAAGTCGCCTTATCCATGATCGGCGGCACCGCAACGGGGATGACCTCCTCGTCAGGCTTTTTATCGCCATTCTTGGTTCGGCGGTTGAACTCGTGTCGACCGATATAAGTCTGCCGGGTCAGCATCCGGTGGACCGTGCCGATACCCCAGCGTCCGCCATCGCGGGTGAAGATGCGGCGTTCGTTGAGGTATTTGGTGATGGCTTTGACGCCCATCGGGCCGGACGTGCCATCTCCCTCCAGCGCGAGGCGGAACGCCAGTCGCACCGTGTCAGCATGGATCGGGTCGATATCCAGCTTCTTTTTGATCTTGGCCCCGCGTTGCTCGGCAGCGACCACGCGGTAACCGATCGGGGGAAGCGAGCCGTTCCAGAAGCCCTGCCGCGCATTCTCCTTCAAGGCGCGAAGAACGTGCTTGGCGTTTTCCTTGGACTGATACTCGTCGAACAGCGCCATGATCTGGCGCATCATGACGTGCATCGGATCGTCGCCCATCTCCTGGGTAATCGATACGAGGCGGATGCCGTTCTTCGCCAGTTTGCGGACGTAGAACTCCAGCTCGAAGTGGTCGCGGAAGAACCGGCTGAACGAATGGACGACGACGATCTCGAACGGCGCGGGCTTTGCGGTTCCGGCTTCGATCATCTGCTGGAACTCGGGGCGGCGATCGTTGGTGGCCGACGCGCCCGCGTCCACGAAGGTCTCGACGAGCTGATAGCCGCGCGCGGCGCAATAGGCTTCGCCTTGTTTGCGCTGATCTGGGATCGACACGTCATGCTCGGCCTGACGCGCGGTCGAGACACGCAGATAAAGGGCGGCGCGCAGCGGCACGGTCATGACAGCAATCTCCTCACTTCATCGGCATGACCCGAATAGCTCGTCGAACAGGTCGCCAAACCATGCCTCGAACACATCGACCTCGGCGTCTGTGACTGGCACACGCTGCGACCAATCATCCGTGACAATCCAGGTCTCAAGGTCGTGCTTTGGCGGACGACCCTGAAACGGCCACGGCTTCCCCAGCAGCCGTTCAAGCTGCTCTGATGCGGTTGGCCGATGCTGGCGCGGGACTCTGGGCATTGCGCCAGAATCGCAGAACCAACGCCACCAAAGAACGACGTTTCTCTACGCTGGACTACGCTTCGAAGCGCCGGGTGCAGATACAGGCTTACGGCGGTTGGCGACAGCTGTGGCGTAGCCGTCACGCTGCTTCCTTGCGGGAGGGTCGGATGAGCACCTCGGCAGAAATGCCCAACCGGTCATGCAGGCGGCGTATCATGTCGATTGAAAGACCCCGCTTGCGGTTGAACACTTCGGCGATGCGGGTGCGGGTGCCGATGATGTCCTCCAGGTCCTTGCGGGTCATACCCTGCTGCTCCATTCGGAACTTGATCGCCTCGATCGGATCAGGCGCGTCCATCGCATGGTGCTTCGTTTCATAAACGTCGATCAGCGTGGCTAGCACGTCGAGCCGGTCGCCCTTTGGCGTGCCGCTCCTCGCGCCCCACAGCGTCGCGACTTCCTCCATCGCTGCCTCGTAGTCAGCTTCGGTGCGGATCGGCTTCACGTCAGTCGCCATGGTCAACCTCCTTCACGTCGATGCGATCATAATCCTTGTGGGTGCCGACCCACTTGATCCAGACGATCGCCTTTTCGAAATCCACGGCAACGACGAGCCTGTAGTCGTTGCCCTTGATGTTGAAGACGATCCGGTCGGCACTGACGATGCTGGCGGTGGCATAGAGCCGCTTCACATCGGCGGTGCTGGTCCAGGCCGCCTTGCTCACTTCCGCGAACCACGAGTCTAGCGCCGCCTTGAGCGCGGACTGATCCTTGTGCCCGGCACGTTCCGCGATGAACTCGCGCAAGGTGCGCCGCGCTATGATCCGCATATCAGTCCTTCTATCATGCGCCCATAATGGGCGCAAGGTGATGTGTGCTAAAGCCCCAGTCCCCGGTTGCGTCCGAACGACCAGTCCACACCGCCGCCCGACATGGCGACCCCGCTAATGTGCTGGCCAAGGCGCTTTTCCAGCGGGTCGCTCCACGGCACGAGCTGGAAGCCCAGACCATTGTCGATCATCGCGAACCGCCCGCTGGCAAGCTGGGTCGATCCGACGAGCTTGCCGGAAACATATTCGCCCGGAGCCGATGGCTGCCAGGTCAGGCCGCGCTCGGCGGCAAGTGCCTTGCCGACGCGGCTGATGTCGGAGCGCTCCAGTTGGGCGATCAGGTCGCTGGGTGCCCGGAACTGGCCGTGGCCGCGATCCTCCGCATAGCCCATGTCGGTAAGCGCTCGTTTGCGGGCCTCCCAAGCGGCGCGGACATCGCCGCCAAAGCCCGTATGCGGCATGGTCTCGCGCCCACTGCCGATCATCGTGCGGTCGAGCCACGTCGCGCCTTCGTGGCGCACCTGCCGGTCAAGCGGAAGGTGGGACAGCGTCTCGATGCGGGGGCCTTTGCCGAACTTCTGACGGTCGTAGGCCAGACCGCGTTCGGGCAGATCGGCGGGGATGGTCCAGCGATCGGGATCGAGGCGCTCGACGACCCCGGCACGACGTAATGCTTCCAGCCTGCGGACGTGCGACTGAACATGACGCTCATGGTCGATCCGGGGCATGGTCTCGCGAACGGAGTCTAGATGCCTGCTGGGCCGATAGATGCCGTTGGCGTCGGTCTGTTGCAGGACGTTCTCATCGGCAACGCAAGGGGTACTGGGCGGCGGGTCCACCGCTATGAGGCTGCCGCGCCGGATGTCCTCAACCTTGGCCGCCGGAACCTCCAGATGATGGACACGCCCGTCCACGCCGTCGATAGTGAGGCCGATGCGTTCGCCAAGCTCGTCGCCGCCAAGCGCCTTGGCGACGACGCGCCCGACGATGCGTTCGGTCGGAGTGGCACGATCCACGGTGTAGCCCGCACAGGCGCGTTGTTCCGCGATCCCCTCGCGGTCCAGCGCCTGGTGCATCGTCTTGATGATGTCGCCGCGCGTGCCCAGCTCACGGAGCATCGGTTCGACGCGGCGTGAGATGGTCCAGACGCCCGGCGTATGTTCCGTCGCCAGCCCCATGCGCTCAAGCTTGCGGGCACGGTCGATCAGCAGCGCCCGGTTTTGGCGCATGGTCTCGGCCATATCCTTGTCGGGCGCGATCTTGTGGCGTTCCGACGCATCGGCAAGACTGCGAGTTGTTGCCAGCAGCGCTGCTTTCAGGTCATTCTCCGACTTCGTCGCTTTGAGTCGCGCCCCACACTTTCCGAGTACGGTGTCCACACGCTCGTTTGTAAGGGCAGCGTCTCTAAGTTTGGTCGGGTCTATATTCAGGGCGACGCCGCCAAATCCCGCGCGAAAGCGAATGCCCGGGAAACGATCCCCGCCCGCAACCGGCACCGCCACGGGGCGTTGCGATGGGCCGACGATCGTCAACTCTACATTGTCTAAAAAGCCATTTGAGTTCAGGCGATAGCGCGCGATTAAATCCATGCGACCATCTGGAAGGACAAGATGCTGGCCGACCGACGACGATTGAAACGACCAAAGCGCTTCGACACGACGCGTATCGAGTTCTGGGCTGGGCAACTCCCTGTAATCGGCGGGAATGGGCATCCTTAGCTTATGCAATTTCCAGATCGAAAAGCCTATCCTCGTTGCATCGTTTTAGCGAGGGTCCCCACCGTCATAGTGCAGCAGCGTAGACGTAGTGATCATCTTCATCGGTCGTGGCCCTCCATTCACCGCCGAGCTAACCGTCTCTCCCGCCTCGGCGGGCCTGTCGAAAGCCCAATAACCGCGGGCATTTCGTGTTGGACCTGTTGACTGGCTTCGCCGTGCCAAGGGCCACCGCCACCTGGCTCTCTCTCGGGCCCATTCTCTCCGAAGCTGATGACTTCGGGATTTAGTACGCTTCTCGCAAGTCGTTGAAATACCTGACGAATCGAGAGCGTAGTTCTGCGTGTTTCGAATGTGCTTGTGGTCGGTCGGTGTAGGCTGGGAGCAAAACGGTAATGTTCGCGCAGCCTTCGGAAGAAAAAGCCACCAGTTTCATTGATATCGGCGAGAGCTTCTCTCGGCAGGCCGCCTGCGTCAATTTAGGCGACTGGCTTCGTCACACGTGCCATTCGCCAATCGAAGCTTGGCTGCGTTCACGGCGATGCCTCCTGGCGGGCAATCGAGGATACTGACGGAGGCGGTCGCCACCTCGAAGTCAGCGAGGCCTGCGAAACCGAGACCTTGGCAGCGCGCCAGCACATAGCGCAGAGCCGGTTCGTGCGTGACTACGGCCGCGCGGGTCCAGCCCGGCCGCGCGAGGATGTGGGCCAGCGCCTGCTCGACCCGCAGGCCGAAGGCGGCGAAGGCCTCGCCGTCGAGGAAGCGGGCGCCGGGCAGTCCGGCGTCGCGGTAGGCCTGCCGCACGGCCAGCCGCACCGCCTCCGACGATCCTGCCAGCACCCGGCCGGGGCGGAGTTCGTTCAGGCCCTCCTCCGCGATCGGCGCGAGGCGGAGGCGCCGGGCAATGACCGCGGCCGTTTCCGCCGCGCGCGGAACCGTCGAGGTGACGAGGAGGTCGACCCGGAGCCCCGCTAGGGCTTCCGCGAGGTCGACCGCCTGCGCACGCCCGCGCGGCGTCAGCGCCGCCGCCCAGGGGTCGGCATCGGGCCCGTCCTTTTCGGCAGGTGCGGCCTCCCCGTGGCGGAGCAGGTAGAGTCGTCGCGTGCCCTCGGCAGGTGAGGGCGCTGATTCTTTAGGCTGTGCCGGCATCAATCGCGCCCTCCCCTTGGCTCGCTCGACCGTGCCTGGGCGGAAACCGCCGCGGCGTCGCGAAAATGACCTGCACCGGCGACGAGCAGAGTGTAACATTTTGAGCCCCCCCGGCGAATGGGGAGTTGACGGGGAAAGGCCAGCGGATGGGCAAGGGCGCGGCGGTTGCGATCGTGTGCAAGACGCCGGGCGTCGGCGGCGGGAAATCGCGCCTGCGTCCCGTGCTTGGTGCCGACACGGTGGCGCGGATGTCCGCCTGCTTCATCCGCGACATTGCGGCGACATTGGACGGGCTTGCCCCGACGATCGGCGGCAGCCGGATCGCCATCTACAGCCCCGCCGGGTCCGAGGAGGCGCTGTTGCCCCTTTTGCCGCCACATTGGCGGCTGTTCTTCCAGCAGGCCGCGACAATCGGCGAGGTGCTGCACGCAAGCACCACCGCGTTTCTGGCCGAAGGCCACGATTGCGCCCTTGTGGTTAACGCCGACAGCCCGACCTTGCCTGGCAGCGTGGTTGAGCAGGCGATCGCGGCGCTGCGCGAGTCCGGCGACCGCGCCGTGTTAGGCCCGGCGAGCGATGGCGGCTACTACCTCGTCGGATTGAAGCGATCGCACGCCCGCCTGTTCGAGGACATCGTCTGGAGCACGCCGACGGTGCTGACGCAAAGCCTGGAGCGTGCAGCTGAGATTGGCCTGCCGGTGGTTCTGCTGCCGACCTGGTATGACGTGGACGACGCAGAAACCCTTGGCGTACTCGAAGCGGAGTTGGCGGGCACGCCACCCGCTTTCGCCGCGCCAGGTCTGCTCGGCGCAACGCCTCGCCACACTCGCGCACTGCTCGCGACCGGCATCGGCGGACTGAAAGCGTGACGCCGGTAAGGCAAATGTTACTGCTTGCCGCGGTCGGCAGCGTGCTGGTCGTGACGACATCAGTCGGTTTGTCAGTGCATCGGGGCCTCGGCGACATCGCCTTCAGGGCTCTCGCCGTCGGGCAGGGGCTGCTGGTGCTGATGGCTTTACGCCTGGCGCTTCGCTGCCCACCGGGGCCTGCCCTGGCTTTGATCGCGGTAGTCGCGGTCGCGCTGCGGCTCGTCTTGCTGCAGGCCCCGCCGCATCTTTCGTCCGACGCCTACCGCTATGTCTGGGACGGCCGCGTGCAAGCGGCCGGCATCAACCCCTATCGCCATATCCCGGCCGATCCTGCACTCGAAGCTCTGCGCGACGCGGCAATATTCCCGAACATCAACCGTGCCGACTACGCGCCGACCATCTACCCGCCCGCCGCGCAGATTCTGTTCCAGCTGGTGGCGCAGATCAGTGACAGCGTGCTCGCGATGCGCCTCGCCTTCGTGCTGTGCGAGTTTGTGATCGTCGCGGCGTTGCTCGACCTGCTGCGCCGCATAGGCAAACCATCCGTGCGCGTGCTGGCCTATGCCTGGCATCCGCTGGCGGTGTGGGAGATCGCCGGCAGCGGCCATCTCGACGCGGCGATGATCGCGGCGATGATGGCGGGGATCTGGATCGCGCTGGTGCCAGGGCGGCGCCTGCTGGCGGCAGCGGTCCTCGCGGTGGCGGCGCTGGTCAAGCCGCCGGCGGCCATCGCGCTGGCTGTAACCTGGCGGGCCTGGGACTGGCGAGCACCGGCGGTCGCGATTGCGGTCGCGGTGACGCTCTACCTGCCCTATCTTTCGGTTGGTACCGGGGTGCTCGGCTTCCTGCCGGGCTATCTGGGCGAGGAACGCATCGCCACGGCCGAGGGCTTCTGGGCCGTTGCCAGCCTGCAGGCGCTTCTGGGGCCGCTGCCCTTCGCGCTCACGGTGTACCTGGCACTCGCGGTTGCCATCGTCGGTACGCTGGCGCTGCGTGTCGCGCTGCACCACGACCATGCACCCGAGGCCGTGCTGACGCGCCTGTGCTGGGCATTGTTCGCCTTCGTGTTCCTGCTCTCGCCGAACTATCCCTGGTACTGGCTGATCCTGCTGCCCTTCGTGGCCTTGATCGGCTTCGCCCCCGGCTGGGCGGCGACGACCGCCTGCTTCGTGCTCTACGACGAGATCGACGAGGGTTTCGACTTGGACTTCGCGCTCCGCGACACGTTGCTGAACCTCGCCATTCTCGCCACGCTTCCCTTCGCGCTGCGCCGCCGCCGCGCGCCAAGAACGCCCGCAACCCTAGGAGCCGCACCATGAGCCCTGTTCCCGCCGGACCGCTGCGCGTCGACCCGCGGCGCTATCATGAGGCCGTGAGCCCGGACGGGCCGCTCGCCAAGTCGCCGCCGGTCTGCCTCTATCTGGAGACGACGAATCGCTGCAACCTGCTCTGCACCACCTGCCCACGCACCTATGAGGAGCTGGAGCCCCCGGCGGATATGAGCTGGGAGATGTTCACCCGTATCGTCGACCAGGTGCCGAACATCGCGCGCGTGGTGCTGCATGGCGTCGGCGAGCCGATGCTGGTGAAAGAGCTGCCCCGACAGGTGCGCTACCTGAAAGAGCGCGGTGCCTATGTCCTGTTTAATACGAATGGAACTCTGCTGACGCTGCGCAAGGGGCGCGAACTAGCCGAGGCCGGGCTCGACGAACTGCGCGTCTCGCTCGATGCCGCCGATGCCGCAACCTACCGGCAGGTCCGCGGCAAGGATTTTTTCGCGCGCATCCTGCGCAACGTACGCGCATTCACCGAGATGCAGGCGCGCGAGGGTCTTGACAAGCCGCGCATCTCGATTTGGTTGACCGGCTTGCGCGAGACGGTCGAGCAGCTGCCGGACTTCGTGCGCGTCGCGCATGAGACCGGTGTGAAGGAGGTCTATCTCCAGCGCCTGGTCTTCTTCGGCGATGACGCCATCGGCCACGCACGGCCCGACCAGGCCCTGTTCGAGCGCATGACGCTCCAGGAGGCGGCGTACCTCGACGAAGCCGCGCGCGTCGCCGCCGACCTCGGCATGCGCTTCAGCGCCTCGGGTGCGGCCACCGAGCCGGGCATGAGCCTGAAGCGGGAGGCCGACGCGAATCCCTGGTCGCTCTGCCGGCGTCCGTGGTCGGTGATGTATTTCACCGCGAATGGCCGCGCGCTGCCTTGCTGCATCGCGCCCTTTTCGCAGCGGGGCTACGAGAACTACACGCTGGGCGACGCCACGCAGCAGACGCTGGACGAGATCTGGAACAGCGCCGCCTATCGGGATTTCCGCTCCGCCCTGCTCTCCGACAAGCCGCCAGGCAGTTGCGCGGGCTGCGGCATGCGATGGAGCCTGTGACGATAACGGTCGCTGCGATCATCCCCTGCCTCGATGAGGAAGTCGCGATCGGGCAGGTGGTGGCTGCGGTGCGCGCGCAAGGCATTGCGACCGTCATCGTCGTGGACGGCGGATCGCGCGATGCGACCGCGGCGCGTGCACGACTCGCGGGGGCCACCGTGGTGGACGAGACGCGGCGCGGCTACGGCAGGGCGATCCAGTCCGGCCTTGCCGCCCTGCCGCCCGACGTCTCTATCGTGCTGTTCCTCGATGGCGACGGCAGCGATCCGCCCGAGCGTATCCCCGACGTGCTGGCGCCGATCCTGGCCGGCCGCGCCGATTTCGTGCACGGCACGCGTATCGAGGGCAAACGCGAGCCGGACGCGCTCTCGCCACAACAGGTCGCCGCGGGGCGCATCGCGCAGGTCCTGCTGCGGCTGTTCTACGGCGCGCGCTTCTCCGACATGTCCCCGTTCCGCGCGATCCGGCGCGGCACGCTCGATCGCCTCGGCATGCGTGAGCAGACCTATGGCTGGAACCTCGAGATGCTGATGCGAGTCGCCGCGGCTGGAATCCGATCCGAGGAGGTCGCGGTGGGGCAGCGGCGACGGATCGGCGGCGTCTCGAAAGTTTCGGGCAATCCGCGCGCGGTGGCTGCGGCGAGCTGGAACATCGCCTCCACCTTTCTGCGTCTGGCGGCCTCACTTCGGCGCAGCTGAGCACCGCCCGCTCACCGCACCGTCACGAGGCCAGGGCGTGCCAGCGCGCCGCCTGCGGCGCGAGTCTATTCTCGCGCAGCAGCAGGGCATCGAGCCCGAGGCTGCGGCCCGCCCGATGCACGATGAACCAGCCCAGCGTGAAGATCATGAACCAGAACAGCCAGGGCCATTCGATATCGACGCGATAGAGCCCGAGCCACAGTTGTACCACGAACCCCATCGCCAACAGGCTCGAAAGCCTCACCGCAAAGCCCAGCATCAGGCTGATCGCGAAGCCCATCTCGCCGAAGAAGGCCACCGCCTGGAACAGCGGCAGCAGCGGCAGCATCACCTCGGCCGCTAGGACACGATGCCAGCCGAAGGCAGCGTGCTCGGCGATCTGGCCGGTCCAGTGGGCGAAGCCGGGCGATTGCGGAAAGGGCAGCTTCCACAACGCGCCCTGGAACCACATCGCCCCCATCATGGTCCGCGCGATCCAGGTCCAAAGATGCGCGGCGGTGCGTTGTGCCGGATCGGCCTGCCAGTTGCGGACGGCAATCGCGATGCTGCCGATCAGCAGCGCCCAGAACAGCGCCAGGAACAGCCAGCCGAAGAGGCCAAGCACCAGCTGGTCGGGCTGCTGCCCGATCAGGAATTGCAGGCTGTCGCTGAAAGGGTCGGTACGCATTCGTGGTCTCTCCTCTGGTTCCGCGCGCCGCGGGTGTTTCAGCCCGGCGTCAGCGAGCGGAGCAGGACCGACAGCAGCCGCAGCGCTTCGGCCGCACCGTCCGCCTCGCCCTTCTCGAAATCGCCTTCGTCCTGGCCCATGGTGTTGGTCACGTGTGCAACGCACAGAATCCGTCGCCGCGAGGCGGTGGCAAAAGCGTACAACGCGGCGGCTTCCATTTCCACGACGAGGCATCCGGCTGCGCGCGCGGCGCAAATCGCCGCCGCCGTCTCGCGAAAGGGGGCATCCGTCGTCCAGGTGGGGCCGCGCAGCACGGCAATCTCCGGCGCCTCCACGGCAAGGCGGGTCGCGGCCGCAGCGATCAGCGCAGGCTCCGGCATCGCGGCGAAGGCGCTGGGCGGCAGGTAGTGGTGGCTGGTGCCCTCGTCCCGCAACGCGCATTCGATCAGCACGAAATGTGGCGCGGACGGCAGATCCTCGGCGATGCGGCCTGACGAGGTGATGCTGACAAGCGTGGTGCAGCCGCTGGCAAAGAGTTGCTCGGCCAGCAGCACGGCGAAGGAGGCGCCGACCGCGCGGCCGATCACGCCGACCGGTTGCGCTACGCCGGGCAGGTCGAAGGTGAGCAATTCGGAATGGTAGCAGGCCCAGCCTGGATGCGGCCGCGCCCGCCCCGTGAGCACCAGATGCGCGACGATGTCGCCATCCGGGTCGAGCACGCAGGCGGACGGCACGGCGATCTCCGGCAGGTTTTTCTGCCGCCGCGCCTCGCGCAGCAGCGCCTCCGGCTTGAAGACGGACGGCGCGCCGAAGTTCTTCGCGTCGAGCAGCGGCGAGGTCATGCGGGCACGGCCTCCCGCGCGGCTGGCGCGGTGGCGGGCTCGCTCGGCACCAACGTGATCGGCTCCAGCGCCTCCGAGCGCGCCAGCACCTGGCCGATCACCGCCGCAGCCGCGTATCCCGCTGCATGCAGTGCCGCGATGCAGGCCCCGGCGCGGTTGGCCGGAATGCCCGCGAGCAGCCCGCCGGCAGTCTGCGGGTCGAAAAGCAGCGGGTAATCGGTCAACGCCTGCGCGCGATCGAGGTCGCGCACGGCGCGGCGCAGCCGCACGTTCTGTGGCTGCAGCGACGAGAAGACGCCTCGCGCCACGCTCTCGCGCGCGCCGTCCAGCACCGGGATGCGGTCGAGGATCAGGCGCGCGTCCACCTCGCTCGCGCGCGTCATCTCCACCAGGTGGCCAAGCAGGCCGAAGCCGGTGACGTCGGTCGCGGCCCCCACGCCGTACTGCGCCAGCACCTCGGCCGCGCGGCGGTTCGAGACGCACATGTGCCGGATCGCCGCCTGCACCCAGCGCGCGCGCGCCAGGCCGCGCATGTCGGCGGCCAGCAGCGTGCCGGTGCCGATCGGCTTGGTCAGCACCAGCGCATCGCCCGGCCTGAGCCCACCCTTGCGCAGGAAGGCGCCGCGCGCGACGAGCCCGTTCAACGCAAAGCCGAGCGAGAGTTCCGCGCCCTCGCTGGTGTGGCCGCCGACCAGGGCGCAGCCGGCGGCGCGCAGCACCGCGTTGGCGCCTTCCATCATGGTGGAGAGATCCGCCTCCACCTTCGCCTCCAGGCCATAGGGGACGGTCGCGATGGCCAGCGCGGTCTGTGGCTCTCCCCCCATGGCGTAGATATCGCCCAGCGCGTGGTTGGCCGCGATCATGCCGAAGCGCCAGGGATCGTCCACGATGGCGCGGAAGTAGTCCACCGTCTGCACGGACAGGCACGGACCGCCGGTATCCACGACCGCCGCATCGTCCGGTGCGGCGAGGCCCACCAGCACCTCTGGCCTCGGGAAAGGTTCGATGGGGCCGAGCGCGCGCGACAGGACGGTCGCACCGACCTTGGCGCCGCAGCCTCCGCAGCGCATCGCGATGGCCGAGATGTCGCGCAGCGCCGCCTTGTCGGCGAGCGGCGAGGCCGGCCCGGCGGCGGGCTCGGGCATTGCCGGCAGGTCGCGGAAGCGGCGCATGAAGCGGCGGTCGATCCAGTCCTTCAGCGTCCAGGCCCAGGTGCCGCCGGCAACAAGGCCGTTGCGCGTGCCGATCGCCTGCCGCCGCCCGGTCGAGACCAGGTAGAGCGCATCGGATTGCGGCCGGTAGGGCCGCAGCGCCCGCCCGGTCAGCGTCGCGCGGATATTGTCGGCCAGCACCGGACCGGCGCGCACGGCATAGACGCCGGATCGCGGGATGGGCGCGGGATCGAAGGCGATGGTATCGCCGGCGGCGAACACATCCTCACGCCCGACGGCACGCAGCATCCCGTCGACGCGCAGGAAGCCATCCGGATCGCGTGCGAGGCCGGTCTGCGGCAGCCAGGCGGCGGGTGCGGCCTGCGTCGTCCAGAGCACTTCGTCGGCCGCGATGCGTCGCGCGCTTTCGGCGAGCACGACGCCGTCCGCCTCCACCGCCGCGACGCGCGCGCCGGTCTCGACGGCGATGCCGCGGGCGGCAAGCAAGGCACGGAAGCGGGCGCGGAAGGCTTTGGGAAAGGGCGTCAGGATGTCCGGGCCGCCCGCGAGCAGGGTGAAGCGCAGGGACTCGCCGTCGCCGCCCGCTTCTGCCAGGTCACGCCGCAGGCGGTGCTCCGCGGAGAGCAGCAACTCCACGCCGCCGGCGCCGGCTCCGACCAGGAGGACGTGGCGCGAGCGGCCGGCCAGCACACGTTCCCGCAAGGCCGCGAAGCGCGGCAGGAAGCCGTCGATCGGCTTGACCGGCAGCGCATGTTCCGCCGCCCCTGGCACATCTGTGGTGTTCGGGCGCGACCCGATGTCGAGCGAAACGATGTCGTAGGGCACCGGCGGCCGATCGCGGCAGATCACCCGCCGGTTGACCACATCGAGTCCCACGGCTTCGTCCTGGAAAAGCCGGGCGCCGCAAAAACGCGCCAGCGGGCCGGTGTCGATATGGATCTCGTCGGCAGTGTAGTGGCCGGCGATGTGGCCCGGCAGCATGCCTGAATAGGGGGTGTCGAGCTCGCGCGTAATCAGCGTCAGCCGCACGCCGGGCAACGGCTTCATGCCGAAGTTCCGCAGCACCGCGACATGCGCATGGCCGGCGCCGACCAGCACCACGTCCTTCACGACCGGGCCCGCATTCACGCGCATGCGCGCGGTCCTGTTGCCGTGGTCGGCGCAACGGAAAGCTGCACCGGTCGGTCCTCGATCCGCAGCCGCCGGCGCAGACCCCGCGAGAGCGCGTCGATGCCGAACGAGAGCAGCCCGGTGGTCGCGATAAGCACCACGGCCGTATCGCTCCGCAGCTCGGCGATCGCGGCGTCGATATAGTAGCCGAGCGTGAGAACGCCGAGAATCCCGAAGATCGCGCTTTCACGCACGATTATCTCCCACCTGTACAGCGCATAGGCCAGGAACTGGCCGTAGAGTCGTGGCACCGTTTCGAAAAGATAGAGGTTCAGCCCGCGCGGCGCATCCGCGCGATACGACAGGGCGTCGGCATGGCGGCCGAGCAGGTAGCCGATGATGCCGCCATTGTGCAGTGCCAGCGCGACTGCCGCCGGCAGCATCGACGGGCCCAGCGTCTGGAGCAGCACGTAGGCCAGCATGTATTCGGGGGTGGAGCGCATGACCACCAGCAGCACTCGGCCGAGGGGACGCGCGGCGATACCGGCGAAGTGGCGGCAGACCAGCGGGAACAGGACCAGCGCCAGGATGCCGCTTGCGACCAGCGCCACCTGGGAAAGCACTAGCGTATTGACCAGCCCCGGCAATGCCTGGTCTCGCAGGATCGGCAGCAGCCAGGCGAACAGGGCGCTCCAGGTGGCGAGGTCCGTCAGGTCTGCGCCGCGCAGCGGCCGCGGCACGACATCGTTGCCGATGAACCGGGCCAGGTTTTGCCACAGGCTGTCGCCGTGCAGCGGCTCCGTGAGCCAGATCAGGGCGAACAGGCTGCCGACGATGAGGAAGGGCAGCGTGGCTGGCCGCACCCAGAGCCGCCGCGTGCCGATCAACACATAGAAGACCGCGACGAAGGCGGCGGCCTCGGCATAGCGGCCCTGGCGGAAGTAGCTTTCTAGCTCGAAGCCCATGGTCGGCAGGCCGATGAAGCCAAGCACCAGCGTGGATCGCATGCCGCACTCGAGCCGGTAGAGAAGATAGGTGCCGAAAGGTCCGACCAGCACCGGTATGCGCGCATAGGCGAAGCGCGAGACGACGTCCGTGCCGCTCGGCAGCACCCGGTCGGCGCTGAGGTCGGCCTCCTCGATGATCTCGGAAAACACCTTGGCGAAGATGCCGGCATAGGGGATGGCGATGGCGAGGATGCCGGTGGCGGGCGATATCCCCGTCAGTTGCATCAGCAGCAGCGCCCAGAACAGTTCATGGACCGAACGCAGCGCGGCGGCCAGGGCGCGCACCGTGCCGAAGCGATGGAATAGCAGCGCCAGCAGCAGGCCCGCGGTGGCACCGAGCGCAACGCCGAGCACGGCGAAGGCCACCGTCAGCACCACGCTGCGCCCGGCGATCGCCGCCCAGTCGGGCCAGAGAATGCCGGCCAGGAGCCGGCGCATCTCCGCCCCCGGATCGAGTGCGGACACCGTCATGTCGGCGGCCAGCAGCGCAACCGCCGCCGCCACCAGGAACCAGCGGGTCGCACTGGCGTAGCCTAGGCGCACGGGCTCAGCCATAGAACGGCAGGAGGTCGCTCGGCGTCAGGCTGTCGGCCGGGGCGTCGAGCACGATGCGCCCTTCGTCCAGCACCAGGATGCGCCGTGCATGGGCGAGTGCGAGGCCGACGTCGTGCATGGCCAGCACCATCGTCTCGTGCCGCGCGGCCAGGCGTCGCAGCACCTCCGCCCCCTGCAGACGGTCGAGCGCCGAGACCGGTTCGTCGCCGATGACGACAGGCCGGCCGTTGTACAGCGCGCGCGCGACGGAGACGCGCTGCTGCTGCCCGCCGGACAGCGCGCCGGCCCGGCGGAACAGGTAATCCTCCATCCCCACCGTGCCCAGGACGCCGCTCACCGCATCCACTTCCGCGCGCTGCGGGAAGGCCAGCATCCGCAGATTCCTCCAGGCAGAGTGGCGATCGAGCCGGCCCATGTAGACGTTGTGGAAGACGCTCAGCGTGCCGACCAGCGCCGCCGCCTGCGGGATCAGCGCCGCACGGTCGCTCAGGCGCTGATACAGCAGGCTCAGCAGGGTGGATTTGCCGGCGCCGGACCGCCCGAGCACGGCGACATGCTCGCCCGGCCGCAAGGTAAGGTCGAGCCCGTGCAGTACCGGCCGCCCGGCGTAGCCGGCCGTGGCGCCCCGTAGTTCCAGCAGCGCCGCCGCCACGCTCAATCGAGGACCCCGACTGACCTCGCCGCAGCCTCCATCGGCGCGTATTCCGTGTTGGAGGTCGGGATGAAGCGCGTCCGCGGAAAGATCTCGAGGATCTCCGGATCGTCGATGGCGAGCAGCGCCGCCCTGACCCGTTCCTTGAAACCGGCGCCGAAGCGCTGGTCCACGTCGCCGCGGATGGTCCAGTTGTAGTTGGGGAAGCGCGGCGTCTGCCAGATCACGCGAACCTTGGTCGGGTCGACACGTCCCAGCCGGCTCTCGAGGTCGAAGACCGTGAAGTCGACCGCGCCGACGTCGAAGGCGCCCGACTGCACCACCTGGATGGTGCGCGAATGATCGCCCGAGAACCCTACTCGGGAGAACACCTGGTCGGGCGCGCGGCCGAAATGCTGGCGGATGAAGTGCTCCGGCATGACCCGTCCCGAGGTCGAGGCGCGCGAGCCGAAGCTGAAAGTCCGCCCGGCGATCCCGGCCGGGAAGTCGTCGGACCGTGCGAGTCCGGTACTCGCATTGGCTATAAAGTAACTGAAGAAGGCCGCGTCTTCGGCGCCCTGGACGATCGCCTCGGCCCCCGGCACGGCTCGGCGCGCCTGGCTGCTGGTGAGGCCGCCGAACCAGGCCAGCTGGACCTGGTTGTTGGTGAAGGCGGTCACCGCGGCGGCGTAGCTCTTGACCGGCGCATACTGCACCGGTACGCCCAGCGCCCCCTGGAGATAGGCGACGACCCGGCGGAACCGCTCGACCAGTCGCGTCTCGTCCTGATCGGGGATGGCCGTGAAGACGAGCCGGGGATCGGTCTGGGCCACGGCGGGCCGGACCAGTGTGGTGCTCGCGAGCATGGCGAGCAGAGAGCGTCGGGCGTGCATGCTGTTCTCCTGTCGATGATATCCATTCGCTCGCACGCAAGGAATCGTTACACCCGAATCGCGACTCCGATCTGCGCCACGGCCCCGAGCGCGACCGGGCCCGTGCCCTGGTCGGCTTCCAGGGCCTCGGCGAAGGCTGCCTCCACCGCTCCCCGGTCGCCGGCCAGGCCGGCAAGCAGCGCCGTCATCCCCGGCGCGAAGTCGAGCGCGGCGGCGAGCGAGCGCGCCGAGGCCGCGCGCAGCTCCGCGTCGACCCGGGTGATCGAGGCGCCCTCGAACCCGCCGGCGCGCAGCAGTTCGGCCAGGGCGTTCGGGTCGGTATAGCGCAGTTGCGCCGGCACCGGCCCGGGGGGCGGCGGGGCGCCCCTCACGCGCTCGACGGCCGCCCGCAGCCGCGCAGAAAGTTCGTAGCGGCCCGGCTCGGTCCAGGTGACCACGGCCAGCCGCCCGCCGGGCCGCAGGACCCGGTGCAGCTCGCGCAACGCGGGGATGGGATCGGGCAGGATCACCACGCCGAAGCACGACAGCGCGGCGTCGAAGGTGGCATCCGGCCTGGGCAAGGCCAGCCGCGCATCCACCTGCTGGGCCTCGATCGCCAGACCTGCACCGCGTTCGAGAAGGCGCATGACCATTGAGGCGGAGGCGTCGAAGGCCGTTACGTGAGCGCCGCGCGCGGTGGCCTGCAGAGCCGCGCCGCCTGCGCCCGCGGCCAAATCGAGCAGCCGTGTCCCCCCGAGCGGCCCGAGCAGGTCCATCGCCTGGGCTGCAAAACGATCGGTGAGGCTTTCGAACACAGCCTCATAGGCTGCCGCATGCTGGTCCCAGCGCGCGACGTCCTGGTCCGGTTGAAGAGTGGCCAGAACCGATTCAGGCATGCGAGGATCAGGCTTCTTGGAAGGGGATTCCGAATGCATGATCAAATTCTAGCTTGGGCGAGGAGTGCAGACCATGGCTGTTGAGGGGCCGGCCGCCACGGAGCGGCGCTTTTCGCTCGGGCTCGGCCTGACGAACGAATGCAATCTGGCCTGCGCCTTCTGCTATCGTGACCCGACGCGGACCGACCGCCTCGGCCTCGACCAGGTGCGCGCCGTGTTGAACCGGCTGCCGATACGCTCGGTGAACCTGGGTACCGGCGAGAACGGCATGCACCCGGAATTCCGTGACATGCTGAGCTATTTCCGCAGCCAGCCGGTGAAGCTGACCATTACTTCCAACGGCCACTCGATCGAGGTGCTGGAGGATGCCGAGCTACTCAGCTTCGCCGATGTGGAATTCTCGCTCGACTATCCGACGCGCGAGGAGCAGGACGCGCAGCGCGGTGCGGGCAACTGGGACCTCATTCAGCGTCAGGCCCGCCGCTGCCGGGAACTCGGCGTGGGCGTAACAATTATCGCGGTGATGATGCGCAGCAATCACCTACGCCTGGCCGAGATCGCCGATGTCGCGGCCGAATTCGACGCACCGCTGCGCATCAACGTGTATCAATCGGTGCGCAGCGACAGCTACGCGCTGACCTATGACGAATACTGGAACGGCTTCGCGAAGCTATTCGCCGAGGTCGACGCTATCGCCGTAGGCGAGCCGCTGGTGCGCGCCATGGCGGGGCTGCCGCCGCGTCAGGGCGGCTGCGGCGTGGCGACGGTGCGGGTGACACCGCGCGCGACGGTGCAGCCCTGCGTGTACTGGCCGGGCGGTGGAGCGCCACTCGACCTTCTGGTCAGCGCGGGGGAGACGATCGTGGAAAGCGCGCCGTTCGTCGCCGCGCGATCTGTGCCGCCGGCCTGTGAGCCCTGCGCGTACCGCCCCACCTGCGGTGGCGGCTGCGCGGGGCGGCGGCGGCTGATGGAGGCGCTGAACGAGCCGGACCTTTATTGCCCGGTGGTGCGCGGTGACGAGCGGAGACTGCAAATCCGCATGGCCCCGCAACGCGACCTACCGAAGCTCGAGAGTGCTTGCACGACCATCGTCACCGCACGGCGGTGAGTTGGCCCATTCGTGCTGCCCTTCCCCGGCCGCTCCGGCGCCACAGATCTCGAGAAGCCGGAGCCCCCGAGGTTTTGTTCAGGGCACCGAGAGTGTGCCCCATTCGACGGTCCGCGCGCGGAACGAACGTCGGTATGTCGATAGACGGACGTCCAACCGATAGACGGACGTCCAACCGATCGTGCCTCACGACGAAGCCGATCAGTGAGGTGCGAACGAGGTGTGGTCGTACGACTTCGTCTTCGACTGGTGCGCCAACGGCCAACAGCTCAAGTGCCTGACCGTCACCTGCGAATGGACGAGGGAGGGCCTCGCGATCGAGGTCGATGGCCGTATCCGCTCCGGCCGTGTGATTGAGGTGCTGTCGCGATTGATCAGCGAGCGCGTTGCGCCCGCTTTATCTGCGTTCCGACAACGGCCCGGAGTTCGTCTCGCGGGCGCTGCTGAAGTGGATCTTCGATCAGGGCATCCAGACTGCCCTGATCGATCCCGGCAAGCCCTGGCCGAACGGCGCGCTGGAGAGTTTCAACGACAAGTTCCGCGAAAATTGCCTGGGCATTAAGTTGTTTCTTTCACGCGCTCAGGCCAAGGTGGTGATCGAGGCTTGGGCAGCGTGACGATATCGAACATGTCACTGAGCTTGCCGGAGACGGTGGCTGCCATCGCAAGCGAGAATTCATTCTCAATCACGATGCGCGGGCCGTTGATGTGACCACTCCACTGGAAACACCTTCATCGCCAGCGTCGGCGCCGCGCTCGCGCGCCCATCCAGGATCGCCTCCACCGTCGCCGGCGCCAGCAGCGTCAGCCGCAGCACTCGTGACACATAGGACTGATTGATCTTCTCGGCCCTGGGGTAGGCCAGCCGGCTCTCGAGAAAGCGCCGGTTACAAAGTGGTGCCGGCGTGTCGAAGAGCGCGTTCCATTGTTTCCTGAGCTCCGCCGTCGGCATCGCCTTCAAGGCCGCGACGCGGGCCAACACGCTGTCTTTTTGCTTCATGCCGTTCTCCGTCTGGGGGCGTCGGCATGACCGCTTCAGTCGGGCAGTAATACCAACCGTCTGAACCTATGACTCTTATGTGATTTGCGTTAGGGGCCTGGTCTCGATTCTTTGAAGCGACAGCGTCGTTGAGGAGGTCGGGATGTCGTTGGCGATAACGCGGAGGGATC
>Ga0105051_10001118_pt1 | contig 37071 bp, 46 predicted proteins | sample FRY02_FD_78383 | JGI IMG/M metagenome (GOLD analysis project Ga0105051, IMG submission 78383) | Freshwater microbial communities from Lake Fryxell liftoff mats and glacier meltwater in Antarctica - FRY-02 (megahit assembly) | ecosystem: Environmental > Aquatic > Freshwater > Ice > Glacier... | reverse complement strand
TAGTGGTTTCTAGCAGGATATATATCGAGATACTTTCGCGAGACATTATTTTTTTTATGCGGCCCCCTTCCTTTTGTCGCATAGGTCTGGACGATCTGTGAAGATGCAGTACTTACAGTTTGACTGGGAAGGTACCTTTGGGTATGTTTTATCTTGGTAACTACCGTCTTTATTGAAACATCCTGTTATAAAACTCTTAACCAGGTTAACTGCTTTTTTTGTTTTTATAGGTCCGGAGAGAGGTCTGAATTCTGATATCCTTGGTTGAGGGAAGTCACTTTGAGCGTAGATTTTACGTTTTAGTATCATGAACTTTACGTCTATCTTTTCCGCAGGTACGTTAAACTGTCGTGAGAAGAATTCTTTGTATAGGATAAGTTGATTCTGCGTCATTACGTCTTTCTTCTTATCTGCACTCCAAGACCTGGTGGAGGTTTTAAAATCTACAATGACGAAAGATTCTGTGGGTTCATGGTACAGTACTGCATCTATAAACCCTTTGAATAAAGTATTCTCATAATCCTTCTCCGGTGTTATCATTATAGGTATTTCAATTCCGGCAAGGTGCCATCCACTTTTAGTTAAGTAGTTCCCTCTCCTCTTCTTAAACTCCTTAAAAATCTCTACTCCGTCTTCGTAGAATTCTGCTAATTCCTTAGCTGTTGAGAAATGTTCTTCATTATTCTTCTCTTTGCTTTCGGCGTAGTTAGTTTTCATCTGGTCTCCTAGTAAAAGCGCCAGGTCCATTTCGTCTGCTGCTTTTACGGAGTTGTTATAGAACGTTTCGTAGTAGTCTTGTATTACCTCGTGGAGAGAACTCCCGAAAAGAGTGAAAATTGATTCAGTGTACTCTCGTAGGTTTTCTTTGTAAGAAAGTTCCCACTGGTGTGGGCATCTATGAAACATAGACATTTGTGAGTAAGAGATGTTCTTCTGCCCTTTTCCATGGTCAAGTGGGGTTGGAATGAAGTCTCTTATCTCTTTTAGTATACTTGGTATTTTTTTCATACTCGCAATTATCTACTTTTGCTTCTCCAATTCTGCTTTTAACTTCTGCATATAGAGTAGTTGGTCCATCACCTCTTCAATAGCGTGGGTTAGCCAATCCTCAGGGGAGAGGTCCTCCCTGTCCATAGTATGTCCGTACTTTTTATAACCCACTTCTGCTCTTGCTACTAATTCTGCGTTTATAGCTTTTACTATTGAATCCGGCTGGAAGCCTTCATAGGTTATTTTATTCTGCATCTACGTCTTCGTCTGTGAATTCACCTCTTAGAGCCTTAGGGAGTGTATCTATTAGGATCTCCCCAGTCTTTACGTCATAAAATACCGGTATTGGAAGTATTCCGTTTTCTGCTGTTCCTGTAACGAATTTAGAAACTTTTCTAAGTATTACTCCTTCAGCAAATAATTGATTACCGTCTGGTGATATTATCGCAGTGGTGTTCTGGAGATCAATGTTCGGTTGAGTGTTTGATTGATTCATATGTTTTTTATTTTCTTCTTTGTTCTTTAATATAGTTGTGTATTCTACTTTTCTAGAGAATAGTCTCCGTAGATAGAGTAAGTTTTTGGTTTCTTTTCTGGTATTTCTACTTCCTCTGTTGTAATAGCGTAGAGTTTACCTTTAAGGGGTTCAAGACGGAAATCTGATTTTAAACCGGTTTTCTCGAACCATGCCTGGAGAGTGTCTGCTATTCCGTTACGGGTAGTGCTTTCTCCTTCTAATACCCACTTATCACCAGGTGGAACTCTCTTGGCTATTAACGTCAGTATTTCCTTATTTTCAGTCATCTCTTCACTACCCTAACATCAGTTGCTCTACGGGTTCCATAGAAGGTGTTACAGTAACTACTTCATCTGCTACTACTGCTTCAGTTAGCATTATTGTACCTGCTACTGATGCTGCATTCTCTAGTGCTGTCCTTGTTACTTTAAAAGGGTCAATAATACCTGCTAGTTTCATATCAACAACTTTTCTATCATATACATGGTAACCACTCCAGGTTCCTGCGAGTAGTACATCGTCTATTATCACTTCAATCTCGCTCGGTTCATATCCTGCATTGGCCAGTATCGTAATAAATGGTGCTGCACATGCTTGTTTAACTATACCTGCCCCGATAGTAGTCTCAGTAATATTCCTACTTGCATGTAATAATGCTGCTCCTCCACCAGGTACTATACCTTGTTCGATCGCTGCCCTAGTAGCATGTAGAGAGTCTTCAACTCTATCCTTAACTTCTTTCATTTCTATTTCAGAATTTCCACCTACGTGAATAATAGATACTCCACCTGTGAATTTACCTAATCTCTCCTGTAGCTTCTCAATTTCAAAAGGTGACTTAGCATTGTTTATCTGTGCTTTTAGCTCCTCTATCCTCTTACCTATAGCTTCGCTATCCCCTTTACCGTCAATAATAATAGTATTCTCTTTCATTACGTTTGCTTTTCTAGCTTCGCCAAACCACGTCTTATCCAATCTAGATAACTTCATTGCTTTATCTGGGCTTATCACCTGCCCTCCTGTTAGTATAGCTATATCCTCCATAATAAGTTTTCTACGGTCTCCGAAATCAGGAGCTTTAACAGCTACTACTTTAAGTGTTCCTCTCATCTTATTTACGATTAGTGTTGCTAATGCTTCATTGTCGATATCCTCACATACTATTAATAGTGACTTATTCTCTGATGATACATATTCTAGTACCGGGAGTAGGTCTTTAGCTTGAGACAGCTTTCCGTCGTATATTAAGACGTACGGTGAATCTAGTATTGCAGACATTGTTGCGTTATCACTAACAAAGTACGGTGATTTGTAACCTCTATCAAATTGAATACCTTCTACAGTTTCGAGATAAGTTTCTCCTGTTCTAGATTCTTCAATAGTTACAATACCGTCTCTCCCTACTGCTTCTAAAGCAGATGTAATAAGGTTACCTACCATCTCGTCGTTGTTGGCAGACACTGTAGCAACCTGCTTTAACTGCTCTTCTGATGTTATCTCTTCAACGATATTATCCTTAATGTATTTTATAACTTGTTTTACTGCTTCATCTACCTCTCTCTTAACCTGTACTGCATTTTCCTTTGCATCTAAAGCGTTTAGCCCTCTTGTGGTTATTACTTGAGCTAGTAGTGTTGAAGTAGTGGTTCCATCTCCTGCAGTATTAGCGGTGTTAATTGCTGCTTGTTTTATCATATCTATTGCTATAGATTTAATAGGGTCGCTGAAGGATATAACTTTTGCTACTGTCACTCCGTCTTTGGTAGACCTCACTTCACCGGTTTCGTCTCTATACACTACGTTTCGGCCGTTTGGTCCTAGGGTAGCAGTTACTGCATTTGCTAATAAGTCGATACCGTCGAGGAGTCTCTTTCTAGCTTCGTTTGAATATTCTATGTGTTTGCTCATGATTTAGTCTTCTTGATCCTCTAAGAGGGCTAGTATTTGGTTTTCTGCTCCTATGAAGTACTCTTCACCTTTGAATTCAAACCTAGTGAATCCCATTGCAGGTAGTACTACTCGATCTCCTACTTTTAGGAAGGTAGGTATAAAACCTACACCTGGCATATTATGCCCATCTCCTACACTTGTTACTTCTCCCATCTTATTTTTTTCGCTGCCTAAGTCTGGTATGATAATGTTTCCGTGGTACTCATCACCTATCTCTATAGGTTTAACGATAACTGCATTGTAAATTGCTTTTAATCTCATGTTAATTGTATTGAATTTAAGTTGTCTATTATTATTGTCATTTCGTCTATATATTCATGTAAGTTGTTATAGTCTTTATCTCTGATTGCGTCTTGTTTTATCATCTGAAAGCATTTTTCTATATCCGTAGTATACCCTAGGGAAACTTTCCGGCTCTTACCTGTCCCTCTAGCTTTCACCTCTTTAAACACTGCATAACAGTATTGATCCATCTGCAAGCTATACGGATGTAACCTAGGGTCTGTTAAAACCTTAATATTAGTATCTACTATCTTATTCATATACCTTTAATATAATACTTCTTTAACTATTATCCAACTTAAGTTGTTAGTTTTAAGTACCTACCTCACTAATGGGCTTCAGAAAAATTCCTTCCTATGGCTGGAGGTGCTTTTAATGTTACACCTTTCATCTGCGTAGTATTCTCCATTAGGTCCTGGATCCACGGTAAGCATTCTTCTGCTTTATCCTCCGGTACTCGCATTATCAACTGATCGTGTATCTGTGCTACTACTACTCCGTCTATTCCTAACTCTTTAAACCTTCTATTAATTACTAGAGCTGCTCTATTTACTACAGATGCTGCGAGACTCTGCAACTGGAAGTTAAGCGAATTGTTTAAAGCGTTCTTATAATCCCTGTACCATTGTAGTACTTGTTCTTTTCCGTAGTCTCTACCTAAGTCCCCTCGTACCTTCCAATCCATAATAGACTCTCCGAATATATCGTAAACTGCTTTACCTTTCTCTAAATGTCTGATACGCCCTACTTCGTTCCTGATGTAACCGTCTCTTTTGAAGGAATCTCTCGAATCATTGATCCATTTAGCAACTCCGGGGAATCCATCAAGATAACCTTGATGTAACCTCTTACCCTCTGCCTGAGATACTCCAAGGGACATTGCTAAGGCATATGCAGACATTCCGTATGCTATACCTAATGAATACCCTTATCTGTGTTTCTCTTAGGTGCATCTAAGTTCTTAAGGTAGTTAGGTGCTTTGGTATCGGCAGATACTCCATTAGGGTACTTTTCTGTCTGTTCGTTTAACTTCTCGGTTCGTATTGCTACGGTAGAGTAGAAGTCATGCTCCTTATTAAAAATCTCCTGCAGTGCTTTATCATCTGATACTGATGCGAATAGATGGGGCTCTAAGGAAGTGTAGTCGCTATCGATGAAGATAGTGCCGGGATCTGAAATAAAGAAAGATCTAATTGTATTTGTATACTTTACGATTATTGGATCTGCCTCTCCCTCTTCTTTCGGTTTAGGTAGTTGTTGTAGGTCAGATCCATACCTTCCGGACACAGTTCCGTGTTGTTTAAAGTATGGGTAGAACCTCCCATCTTCTGCAGCAGCGTAAAATCTATCTATATAGGTTGATTTAATCTTGAGTAGTTTATTGTATAGTCGTAGATTCTGTAACCATTCATACTTGTCGGATAATGCCTGAATTGTATTATCGTCAAACTGTGCTTGTCCTTTTGCAGTTCTTGACAGAGGCTTCTCTTTTAAGTAGTTGAACGTTATTTCTGCTAATTGCTTTTTAGATTGTATATTAATCAACACCCCGTCGTTAGACTCCTTCCAAAGTTTCATCGAGACTCTAAGTACGACTTCCTCTTCTAAATGCTCTAAATCTCCACTCAGTAAGTATTCCCGGACCGGGTGCTCTTCTAATGCTTCAACGTTAGATTGTTTGAGCGAATAACCTCTAGCAGTTTTAGGCATTGGAAGTCCGTACAGTTCTACTAAAGTTGATGCCCATTTACCTCTCGGTGAGGGTGGGAAAGCTTTTAAGGCTGAGTCCATTACCCACTCCTTAACTGCGCTTAGCTTTAGTAGTTCTGTCATTACTGAACTTCTGTATTTAGTTTGATCTTTAGTTATATCTTCCCTGGTTTGTTCTATAAGTGGTATATCTAATGCTATACCTTCTATCTCCATAGGTATAGTTACTTCTCTATACAGGGGCATTACCTCATCCTCAAAGAAAAACTTCTCTAACCTCTCCTCTTTTAGTACTTTTAGGAAGTGGTTACATACTCTTAGAGTTAGATCAGTATCCGCTGCTGCGTATTTTGATAATACACCTATATCTGCTTTGTAGATTTCATAGTTTACTCTTGTAGTAACTCCACCGTTCTCCTTAATGGAGGCTTTAAGTTCTAACTGTTCCTGATTTGCTGATTCTTTTATATCTAATCCGATTTCATCTTGAATCATTATTGCTATCGATTTCAACCCGAAAGGATTTCCATAACCAAAGGCCCCTTCTTCTTTTACTGTGTGTACTAGTAGTGCTGTGTCTACCCATATATCCGGTATTAAGTTAACACCGTAGAAATACATAATGAATTTGCAATCAAATGCAAGATTGTGTCCGATTAACTTCTTACCTTTTAAAGTCTTTAGTAACTTAACCGTTATACTGTCTACACCTACTCCATCTATAAATACCTCATCTAACGTCTCCGTCTCTTTATTCCATACCCTAGAAGGTACATACCAACCGTTACCTTCTTCTGTAGAGAAGGAAACACCTATTATCTCACCCTTCCGAGTGTTTAATGAGGTAGTCTCAGTATCTATTGCGATCTTATCATGACTTTCTAATTCCTTCCAGAGTACTAGCAGTTCCTCTCGTGTCCTGACGTTAATATATTCTTTTTGTATAACCTTTACCATTGACTTTAAAGATACGAAAAAAAGCCTGCCGAAGCAAGCTTATTCTCTCGTAAGTTTAGAGTTTATTAATTCTTCTTGTACGTCTCTACGATTAAATCTGCCTCCGCAATGATAGCTTTCGCTCCCTTATAAACCGGTTTTGTCTTTGATTCAGCTACGACGTGTTTAGTTTCTATAGCCTTTAGCTTCTTAATCTCACTTAACCCTTGCTTGATTAACTTTTTAAATTCTGCTCTTTTCATTCCGTTTATAAATAGAAGGTCATTCAGTTTTCTGGAAACCTGTTATACCTCCTTGGAACTGTCCGTCGTATAGTGCATCTACTGGGTAATTTTCATGAAAGAGTATTTGACATACTCGGGCGTTTCGTTCAACAATAAGCTTTACTGTTACCACCATTACTGTGCCCATTTTCTCTGTGCGGTAACCGGGATCCCATACAGGAGATATTATTTGCGTACCTGTTCTATATAGAGAGCTTCTATGTAGTATAAGACCGGTATAGTTTTCCGGAATATTACACCCTTCGTTAAAGGATATTGCATATGTTCCTGGTTCTAGTATCCAGCAGTCTCTACCGTCTACTTTTGAAGTCTCTACATTTATAAAGAAGTCTGGGTTAATTATTGTTGTCTCTTTATAAACTACTGACCCTCCGGTAATTTTTTCGACCTTTCCTAGACTTAAGTCAATACCTACTTGAGCTTCTTTTGAATGTTCGGAGGGGATAATTATTCCCTTCTCTATAATCTGCCTGCTATTTAATATCATAACTGTAATATAATGAAACTTTCTCGAGGGTGCTACTTATAGTGAAAATATAGAGGAGAGGTTTCGACTGTGTCCATGTTCATCATCACATCCCATTCCTACAATCCACTCATCTTTAATAGTAAATCCCCAGGTAAAATTTCTAATAGAGCTTGTTTCTGTGTTGAGCGGGTCCCATTCACTTTTCAACCTCTTAACTAACGTTACGATGTTTATGGATGCTGGTTTTTTAACTTGTAGGTACTCTGATACTGCTTTCATAGTATTGCCCGTGTCGTAGATATCATCTACAAGGTATATGTGTTTACCCTTTACTGCAGTCTCTAAATCTTTCGTAATTTGGATATCCCCCTGTTTCCGCTTACTTACATAGGACTTAACTCTCATGAAGTCACATTCAATATCGATATCCATTGCACGTACAAGGTCTGAGTAAAACATAAAGCATCCGTTGAGTAGGCCGACCATCACGACTGGTGTTTTATCACCCCTATGTTCGTCTGCTATTTGTTTAGCGAGTATTTTAGTTTTAAGGTCTATATCCTTTCGCTTAATCAACTCTTGCATTTTGTTTCCGGATTTTCTTTCGTTTCTAGTATAGCTTGTAGCTCATCTATGAGTGTTAGTACTTCTTCTGGTTCCATTGTTATAGCGCAGCAGGTGTTTATGTTTTCCCTTATCTCTGATAGTAATTCAAGTGCTTTACTCATTATTATGTGAATCTTCCATAATACTTAAACTAGTCGATTTTTACCGAACATCATGATATGCAGTCTCGGAGTAAACCTCCACCCTCTTTTAAGAGCCTCTTCACTAGCCCATTTAGTTCTCTCATTCAGTGTATCTACATCAACACCTTCTGGCATTAGGCATATGTCTGAAGGGTCCCATCCTGTTAGCTGTGTAAGTATTTCTTCAATTTCTACAACATCATCATCACCTAAAACTACGAATTTTAGTTGAAAATCATTCCCATATATCTTTTTAGCGTCAATATAGCTTTGCATTGCTTCTATATTAATCCTAGTTAGTTCGTGCTTATCCGCCCATTTTAAATTATACTCAATACCTGTATTTTTTAAATTTTTAACCCAAGGTGTTGAACTTGAGAGTTTAGGTGACATTGAAACTAGACTAGTGTGTTTAGCTATTTCATCTGTATAGATAGTAGCATTAGTTTCTATAGTTGTATGTAAACCTAGGGCTCTTAATTTTTGCAATAGTTCTGCTAAACCCTTATGTTGTATTGTTGGCTCTCCTCCACTAACTACAACATACCTAATATTCTGTTCTGAAGTATTATCAATTACAGTTTTTACTATGTCATCAATCTCCATCTTATTCTTTTCTGGGTTATGAGAGGAGTAAGGTGTATCACAAGGAGAGCCGTTCCCATCTAGACCAACCCAAGAACATCTTAAGTTACATCCTGAGGTTCTTACAAATAGGCAAGGGGTTCCTGTAAGTTTACCTTCTCCTTGGAAGGTACCCGGTACGGAATAGCCGGTAGAATCTTTTGTTAATTGTCCTTTAATTGGGAAAATCCCATTCTCTACTAAATTTATTTTCATACCTTCTTTGCTTTGTTATTTTTGATTATCTTTTTTAAATCCTCTACTGGCATATTCTGCATCATCTTATATACGATCCTCTCTTCTTCTTCTGTGAAACCGTCTTTAGGTTCGGACATTTCCCAATCATCTTCCTCTCCCATTTACCTAGCCTATACTCTAGAGCTTATCATTATGCATTATAGAAGTTGATAACCTCTTGGAGTGTCCTTACTCCTACAAACTTATCCAACATAGTGCCTAATGAGTCCACCTTCACTACTGTTGGCACACTTCTTACCTGGTATTCAGACAACACTGTTTTTTGTATGTCGGCATTTACTTTTATTACCGGTATGCCGGACTCTGCTGCTTTTGTCATTACCGGTGCGAAGGCTTTGCAGGGTTCACAGCTACTAGTTGATATGTATATTAGTCTTTTCATAGCTTATACTAACTCCTCTATTACCCCTACTGCTTCACTTATCACTAAAATAACAATTGCTACTGTCGGGTCTGTTACTATAAAACCATAACCTATAATTCTAATTCCCGATTTTATAAATGATATGATTTGATGTTTCCTAGCATTCGGTAGAGTTTGTTCTTCTACCGGTTCAATTCCCGGAGAGGTCCGGGTGTGTCGTTTTATTGTGGATTTCACCTCTTTACCGCCTAAGGTATAACTCTTACTATTCATTATTTCTCTATCGCTCATATTACTCTATACTTAACTAATTTTGTTTAGCGTGGAAATCGTTGATTGTTTTTCGGGTTTCTGCTTCTACGTATTCCCAATCCACTTCACCGGATTCATCTGCATAAGGTGCTGGGTCTTTCCTACCTAGTTTTATAAAAGCTTCTATCCTTTCAACTGAGCTTGCAGATTTATGGTCTGAGAACCATTCGTGATTGTTTCTCCAAACTAATTCATCTAGTAAGTTCGAGGGTTTTTCCGGTATGCATATAGGCTTGTAAGATGTCATTGTTCTTTTATAAACTTCATCAAAATCTAATCCTAATTCCTTACATAGCACTTCTCCATCTTGTAAAATTGTGAATTTATCTCCCTCAAGATAGGGTGTGTAAAATCCTACTTTCTCCGAATCCCAATTACCTACTCTAAATGCTTTCACATCAGCGTCTCTGAAATCTTGCCTACAGTCCGGGTATATGTCATGGTCACCTGCGTGGATACCTAAAGCGATATCACAAGTTCCACCTGTCTTACCTACTACTGATAATGCTATTGCTTGAGTTATGGATGAGAATATTTTATTTCTATTTGGCACAACTGTTGCTTTCATGTTATCTCCTTTATAATGTCCTTCAGGTACATCCTCTCCTCCTGTTACTAATGTGGAGTTAAGTAGTTCTGCTAAACCATCTAATTTAATTTGTTTGTATTTAATGTTAGGGTAAGGATTAGCACCTCTGTTATCTACAACCCCATTGTTAATATAATCAACTAACGATTGAGCTCTATCTAATTCAACCCTATGTTTTTGACCATAATCAAATGATATAGCAGTTACGCTGTCATACTCTTTCAAGCATCTTAGTAATAATGTACTTGAATCCAAACCACCTGAAAGTGATAGTACTACGTGTTTTTCTTTGTTAAAATTCATTTCTAATTGCATTTTTTTTTGCTAGGTAGGTTTAAGAGTATTTTGCTGCTATTCTTTTAATTTCTTCCTCGTCTTCTGTTGATACTTGTATCCTTACCGGGTAAAGTTTATCTAATGCAGTTAACCATTCTCCGTCAAATACGTTAAGATGTGTCTTTCTAGTTTCCCTTTCCGGGATATGCCCTTCCTGTCTTAAGATCTCCAACAAATTCTCTACATCGTCGTAGGTTAGAGAATCGTACATGTTTCGTATATTCATAACTTATAATACGAAAAAAAACCTGCAGAAGCAACTGCTCCGTTTATAAAGTTTTATCACTTATTGGTCTTGGCAAATCATCTTTAATTACCTTAAGCGTATCTTCTTTTATTCTACAGGTACCTCCCTGGGAAAGTACTTTCTTAAAGAGGGTTACTTCCTTATCCGCCCAGGATTTACTTAGACTTACTAGCTCTTCTTTCGTTGTAACCTTCCCGTTTAGTGTTACCTCTTGAATTCTACGAATGCTCTGTTTTCTTAGTAACATCTTTAACTTACTCTTTCAGTGTTTCCTGCAACTCTGACTTCATGCCAGTGTACTCGACCTGCTTGGATTGCTTTTTTAATATTACGTTGATGCTTAAGTAACTGTGACCTACCGCTCTTCACTTCTACAAAGTGTACAGAACATTCTGTAGGTGAGTCTGTGTCTTGGTACCCTACGAAGTCTATCGGTTTCCCTAAGAAGGTAACATCTTCTGGTTTAAGTGGGAACTGGTCTAGAAAAGGGGCAAAGTTCTCTATTGTAAGCCCCCAATTTACTGCAGAGGACCTAAATTGTGCATCTTTTCGAATTTTGGTTCTCTCTATGTTAAAGTTACTCTCCTGTACTTGTATATACTTCTTTGTTTTGATTAGGGAGAACCCTAAATAAACCGTTGCTATGACAAGCATAGCTATCAATGTTAACTGCATATGTTTCTATTTATACTAATCCTAGGTTTCTAGCCCGTGCATAGGAGACTTCCCTCCCTGTTTTTGGATTTAAGTATGTTCTTTGTGATTTTGGTACTTTCACGTCTCGGTGAAATTTATAACCCGGTGGGTATTTAGTAGTTGTAGAGTAAGGCCCGTACGGATACTTCTTCTTGTCGTACTTCCATACACTTGTTGTTCCGTCTTCGTTTTCCATTTCTAAAGTGTAAACAGACCGGGCTTCATATACTTTCGGGACATAAACGTATTTCTCTTTTACTTCCATACCTAAAGATACGAATAATTTTAAGACTTTGCAACTAAAAGTTTTTACTGTCTAAGAGTCTTTTTGTTTCTAAACTCTACTCCTACAAATTCTGTTGGTATCATATCTTGATGCGTAGCTCTTATAGGGTTAATATCCAACCCGCCTCTTCTCGTATACAATGCACATACCATCAACTTGTCCGGTTGATATGCTTTATGAAGGTGTGTGAATACCATCTCTACGATCTCCTCATGGAAATGGGAGACTTGACGGTGTGATACTATATACTTTGCAATTGATGCATAATCCGGCTCTTTTACTCCTTCCATGTGGATGTAGACATCTCCAAAATCTGGCTGATTAGTCACTCTACAATTAGATCTTAAGAGATTAGATTGTATTTTTATTACCTTGTCTGAGACTTCTTCATCGAGACTTTTTAACTGTTTTGCATCTGATTTGAATACGTTAAATTCTACGCTATCTAAGTCTACTACCCGGTCGAGGTTTGTATAACCTCTTCCGAAATCTCCTTCAAAGTTAAGATCGTTAAAGAAGAACTTCACTTCTACTTCTGTCTTAAGACATATCGATAGGTCTCTTACAACTCTCTCCTCGAACTTACTAATACATTCAACAGCAGTATCTCCCATCCTTGTCATATTAAAGGAGTTTAGGTATAGCTTTATAGACTTTGACTCTACGTGTAACGGTGAACTAGAAGAGTATACTATTTTCATCATACCTACTACGGGCCTGCCTTTTAGTGTGATGGCTGATACTTCGTATGCATTCCATACGTCGCTTCCTACGAAAGGAAGTTTATCTTCTTCGATTCCGTAACCTTCTCTGTTTAGGTTTCTAGGAATAGCTACTAGTAACCCAGGGTCGTACTGGTCACTATACCCGGCTCCGCCTACTTTACCTAAATGTTTACTGGCTGTAGCAATTAATGCTTCTTGATTGTCTTTAAAACTCATAATTTTTTTATATTACTTTAATATACTAACTTTTCTTATATTTTCCAACTTCTCTACCAGTACCTCTTACCAGTACCTTCTTCTAATTGCCGCTTCCGGTAACTAGATAGCTGCGAAATGTCTTTATAACCTAACAAAGGTACACCTGCTGATATCTCTGTTACCGTTTCTTCTTCTGGTTCCTCCACGTCTTCTGTTATTTCTTCTTCTTCTGGCTCCTCCACGTCTTCTGTTATTTCTTCTTCTTGCTTAAACTCTTCTATCGAGTCTTGTAAGCTATCGTAGGATTCAACTAAGTTTCGCATATCTTCTAATTGCTCCTCTAAGGGGTATTCTTTCTTAGGTCGTATTTTACCAAAAGCAAAGTTAGCTGCTAGTACCAAAGCTATTGCAAGGGGATCAAATACGAGAACGATAGTGAGTAAAAGGTAATTGATGACCTTATCCATCGGTATGCCAGTAAGCCCTGATAGGTACTTTAACGGTCCTAATTCTTCAGCTATACCGCTATTAGTTGATACCTCTACAATTTCAGTTTCATAATCAAATAGTTTGGTGTTTAAATCATCTACCCTACTGTTAATAGTAGTTTGTCTGTCAATTGATTGATCTAATTGTTTTTCTAATGCTTTGCGAGTTGAAGATGAGGTAGTTGTTATTAATTGACCTTTTGAATCTGTATACTGTATGATGTTATTCGCTAACCCGTACCTTAAATCGGCTACCGCCTTGTTAACACTCTCTTTTTCTTCGGTGTAGACGTTTAATTGTTCTTTAGTATTGTCTCTCCTAGTTTCAATTAAGGCAATCTGCGAATCTACAATCTTTGATTTTGTTGCTGTTGTCTGGTATGCTCCTGCTAAGAAACCATAAATACCCATACTTGTAATTAGTATTAGTATAAAACAAGCTATCGAAAGGTATGTCTTTAGTATTAGAGGTATAGTTTTTCGGTACTGATATAGTAGTGTGGCAATAACTAGTTTAGCCACTTCTAAGGAGGTTGCCATTATTATAACTGCAAATGCTGCTCCAGCAAATAACTTACTAAGACCGCTGACTGAGTAGAAAGCGGCCGAAGCTGATACAGACAGTGCTGAAAGTGCTATTATAAATGGGAGTAATCTTTCCTGTATCTTCTGTAACATTTGAAGTATTTGAAGTATTTGTTATCTTTTTGTAAGTTTGGATTTAAGGAGCTCCCAGTTCTTTGATGCGAATACACCGAATGCAAAGCCAGCATAGATAGGGTACCCTGTGGTCCATAGTATGATTCCGGCTAATAAAACTAATACTCCTTTAATTTCGTTTGATACGATCCAACTCTTAACAGTTGTAAAACCTGTTTTGATAAAATTTAATACTTTTTTCATGTTTATTTACTTTATTATTATTATTAAGTATACGAACAAGTATGTAACTATACAAGTTATTTTTAAATATTTAAGTATTCATCAAGTAATGTTCCAACTACACCTGCTTTCTGTCTTATATAAATCCAATCATCTTTAGTAAATTTATACTCTGTGTTATAAGCTACTGATAGTGTTCCAATAAAACGTCCCTGTAGATCTTTTAGTGCTACCATGTAGAATGACTTAGTACCGTACTGCTCAGCAAACTGCCCAAGTCCGTAATTTTCACTACTTAGACTCGGTACTGATATCTCACCTTCTTTCATTATCTCTGACATTGATCTTGGAAAAAGAGAGCATGGTATATTCTGGAACACCATTTGGCTGGCTGCGGTACCGATTGAGGTTTGTTCGTAGAAGATGGAGAATTTTTGAATTGACTTACTGGTAGGGTAGAAGTGTCCTCCGTTGTGAAACTGTGATACCCACACCCTATCTGCTCCTAATTCCTCTCTTATAGCTGCTAACTGTTCATCTACTACTGTATTTAGTGCGATGGCTTCGCCTAGTGGGCTTCCTTTTTTAACAGGTTCCATCTTACTCTTAGCCCAGGCAACTACTACAGGACCTAACACTGCTGTTATTAAGGCGACTGCAATGGTGGTAATCATTACTATACTATCCATGTTTTATTAGTTATTGTATTTTTCCTTATTTCTTCCGCTATAAACTTACAAGCATGTCCATCAGTTCCGGCTGTGGGAACATATCAAACTTGTCTTTACGGGTATTTGTATGTGTCCATATACCCTTTACCTTTCCATAATATGCATCTTCGTTAAATTCGAAAGCATCTGCACCTATCTTCTTAACTAAAGCTGGTAAACCTGCTCTAATATCGATTCCATCTCTTTCTCCTATGAATTTGATCCATTTACAAAGAGATGATATTTGTGCGTTAGAATATCTGTGCCATGTTTTGAATCCTTTAAATGGTTTTGCTAATGTAACTATTTCTGATTGATTTGCTATAGATCCAGCATACGTTTTTCCATCTTTAATATAACCGAAATTACAAACCTCAATTCCAACTGAATTTTTATGCATTTTATCAGAACCGTTTTTACCTAAATGATAACCCCAATTTCCTTTAGGAAATGCTTGAACCATAACACCATCATAGTCATTACTACCATCAGTTACTTTGGTTCCACCTAAAACAAATTCAGTAGCAATAGCACCACGATCATCTTTACCCCATTGATCTATTGTAGTATATGGGTTTTGCCAACCCGCAGTGTGGTGTAAAAATATCCATTCTGCTTTAATTGGTCCTTGTTTATATTCGCCGACCGGTAAGAAATGTCTATTTATAATTAGACCATTTTTAGTTGTGTACGTTTTTTCAGAAGCATCAGTAGTAGCCAAACCCATAGCATTCCAAGTGGCAGGGCCCACAATACCATCAGCAACAAGACCATTTTTGGACTGCCATGTTTTAACAGCATTTTCTGTCCCTTTGCCAAAGGTGCCATCTGCACCCACACCCAAGAACTCTTGTAATTCTTTAACTTCATTCCCTTTTGAATTAATTTTTAAAATCATGATTAATTTATTTATTTTTATTCTGGGTTATTTTTATCTAACTCAGATATCTTGTCTATTAATTGTCTGTCTTTATCACTATCTTTAAACCAGTGATCAATTACTTTACCAAACGATCCAATCAGAGCACCTAACATTAATAATAGGATCTCTTTCCATTCGCCCGATATTTCAGTATCTGTATGCATTGCATGTCCAATTCCAAATATAACACCCATAAAAGAGAATATTACAACTGATGTAATGACAATTCTACCAATAAGCATTCTTTTTACTATCTGTGAGAAATGAGAATTCTTTCCTTTTTCCATAATTTAAAACCAGTTTTTAGGATTCGCTTTACTTTTCTCTGCTTTATGTGCCACGTCATCTAATTTTGATTGTGCAGCATTTGCAGCATCTTGAGTCGCCTTTGCAACTCTCGCTGCTTCTTGTGAAGCTGATAAAGCATCAGCTACTTCTATTGCTTTCTTATTTATTTCTTCTTGTGTAGGTTTAGTATCTACACTCACTGAAAGATCTACATCAACTCCTACTATAAGTGCTACTTTACCATCAACACCGATTGTTGCAACACCGTCATCCATTGTAGCTCCGCCTCCAACTTCACCACCAACTTGTGCTCCAGCTGAAACTTCAGCACCAACTTCAGCACCGTTTCCATCTTCATCATAAGTACCATTTGAAACTCCAGCATTAACAGATGCTCCAGCCATTGCTCCCGCATGTCCTTCTGCTCCGTCTTCTCCAACTTGCCCACTTGCTCCAACATATGCATCAGCGTCTGCTCCAACATGAGCTTCAGTTGTGTTAGTTACATTACCAGATTCTACTGTATTAGATGCTCCAACTTCTGCCGATACTCCAACTTCTGCGTGAGCATCAACAGTTGCATTTTTACCATCAAATCCTGCAGATGATTCTGCTTCTGCATGTGCTTCAACTTCTGCGTGTGCTTCTTGTGTTAATGTTGCATCACCAATAGTTTCTTCGTTTTCTATATTAGCGTTTGCTTCTGCACTTACGTCAATTCCAGCACTTGCCGATGAATCGGTTACCTCAGTTCCTATATTTGCATCAGCAGATGCTCCTGTATTACTAGTTTCTCCTTGATTTTCCATAATTGACTTATTGTATTGTATTATATTATATATCTTATATCTCTAAACAAGAAAAAGGACCTTATGATCTTTTTTAGTTAATTGTAATATTTAAGATTATTCTTGATCTTTCTTGTTACTCCATATTTTATCAATAGATGTTAAACCTAATGCTCCAAATGCTAAAGCAGCAACTGCGTTAACTAATGGCGTTGATGGTGCAACTGAAATATCTGTGAAACTGTTTGCTATCATTGTAATACACAAAGAAAAACCAGCAACAAGTCCCATGATTCTTTTAGATGATGGATTTCCCTTCTCATCCCTAAGTGTTCCTTTTATCCAGTTAAGTGTTCCCATAATTATTTTTCTTATATATTCTAACATAGTGTAACTGTTCTAGGCAACGTTTATTTTGTTATACATAGAGACAGGGGTAGGTAATACCCCTGCTTATTTCTATATTTTAAAAGGTATTGTGAATTAACACTACCTAGAGGGGTGGGGGATTTTCGCTCAACATTTAAAATTCTATCTCACAAGCTCCTCCATAACAAGATTGAGCACCTAGAGTATCAATTGCAGTGTATTCGGGTTTAGTTTGAGATAATAAGGGTTCAATATCTAGGTTTCTTTGAACACGTTCAATATTTACCCATTTATGGTAAAGGTGTACATCCTTCATACAGAATATCAAATCCTCAATGTCTTTGAAGTAACGTTTAGCAAATTTCTTTGCTCTACTAATCCAGGTTTGTTTTAGTAATATCTGTTGGTTGGTACCTTCTAATTTTCTATCTTCTTGGGATATAAAATCACATGCTTGCCATAGGTTATTATTAAATAATTCTAAACCATCAACTATTAACCCCGATACAAACATGGAGGCATCTCCATACTTCTCAACTATTTTTGTTGAATCTATTACCTCTGTAAATGGAGCTTGATTATAAACTTTATCCCCCGTATGAGATAATAATGAGATACCTGCGAATACTTCTTTATTATTAAAAATAAAATCACCCACTTGTTCCCAGTTATCCACTGATATAGTATTTGAAACATTATGTCTTAACTTTGGGTGGGAACATAATTCAATATTTGTACCTACCTCCACCCAGTTCTCCTGTACTAATTTTACTATTTCTAGCTGTTTTACACCTAATAGGTCTTTTTTGTATATTGAACCTTTTTTAGTTTTAATAGGGACAAAGATAGCATAATCAGTTTTATTTGCACTCCAAACACTTTCTTCTATCATATCAGGAACTTTAGATGCTATCATTTTAGCAATATCATCTTCCTTATTCAATTGAACTATTCTAAAATAATCTTCAGAATGTTCTCCATGTATACCGGAAGCAGTTTCATACATTGTACTTTCATTTCCCGATGGCTTTACACAAGTAGTTCTAGCTGCAACATTTATTCCTATAATAAATGCTGTTTTTCTGTTAACATCTTTAACTGCTAAAGCAGCAGTTCTAAGGTAATCGGGGTTTAGTAGTACTTTAGGAGAATTCATAAACCCTGTAATGGAAACACCAATTAAGGCCTCTTTTTTATGAATTTCTTCCGATACTTCTCCCAAGTAGCGTAAATTAGTATAAGAGGCTTGCAGTGTTCCTATAAAAGAAGCACACTCAGCCTGTTCCACAAATATCTCCAATGAAGTAGAATACTTCCCAATCACACCTGATAAATTACAACTCTGCCACCCTGATATTTCCTCTTCTAGCCTTTTAAGTTTAGCTAACATACCTATCTCAACGCAGGGGTTGTAGAGAAAGTCCTCACTCTCAGAAAAGATAAAACCCGGCTCACCGAATTGCTTAGTTCTTTCCATTAAATTATCAAATTGTTCTTTAGTAATTTGACTTCTAATTAATAGAGCTGAGTTATTACTCCTTGCTCTCTGTGGGTTTTCACTAAACCAGTTACCTACTTTAGCATTCATCATTTCCTCATCATCAAAATCAAACAAGGCTATAGTAGCACTTCTTCTAACTCCGCCACTTAGAACAGCATCAGCACAGTGCATGATAATATCATAAGGTATGATAGGTGTTATTTTAAATTGACCCCTACTTAAAGTTTTGTTTAGTAAGTTTTCTATTTTCTCAAGACTCCTCTTTAATCCGGTATGTCCCGGGGCTTTAAAACCGCCTGAGATGTAAGCACCTTCTGGTCTAATTTGAGAATAATCAAAGTTAATTATATACCTTTGGTATTCAGGGAAGGGGACTTCCCCTTCAAAATAAGAAGACATTAATACACCTACAGCATTTGCCCAACCCTCTATGTCATCCGCTATTGTAAATGTTTTAGTCCCCCTATCTCTAGAAGAAATATTAGGGAGTTGGTTGGTAAACTTTTTTAAGAATGACACTCCAACCCCACACCCGCATAGCAGTTGATACATTGCTTCTTGGAACATCCTAGGCCTATCACAGTACGTTACAGTGCAGTTGTATATCTTAGAATTATGTCTTCCTATATGATATTCATTGAATTGGAAAGCTCTTTGCGAGCCCGATATCATTTTTCTTTTATATAAGTCCTTAGTTTTTTCAAACATGTCAGCAAACCAAGGGTTTTTGAATGCTTCTTTAAATTTAGGGTTTTCCTGATGCATTCTCATAACATCTTCTACCCTCTCTTCCCAGGATTGTTTTCTTTCTAGCTTTTCATCCCATTTAGAATAGTCAGTGTAAAACTTTATGTTTGATAGTAATTTTGATCCTCTCATTAATGTTTTTTATTTTTTTTTACTTGTATATAATACCTATGTAACCTTTAAAGAAAATTAGACCTTCTACTTAGAAAACGTGGAAAGCTGTGTAAATTTTTTGGATAGTTCTTTTTTATCGAAGCTGTCCATAAGATTGAAAGTCCTAGCGTTACCATTACCGGGTGTAGGTAGGAAATCATCATAGGTTGGAATATCTTCAGTAAGTTCAACATGTCCATTAGAGGTATCCATCTTTGCTCCAAATGTCATTCCGTCCATTCCGTACCTGTTTTTCATGATATGAATTCTACCGGTTCCGTTTAACTTATCTTCTTTCTTCCTTGACAACGACATACAGAAATCAGAAACCATTATCTTATCGTAAGATCCTGCAGCCTTATCTCCTTCTATTATATCGTCCTTAGCTCCCATCCTGTTTACTTGTGAAGGTGATATTATAGGTATTTTAAGTTCTTTAGCTAATCCCTTACATGCTACATATACATCGTCTATTTCATCTTTCCTCTCTGCAAATTTATTACTTACACTACCTCTTAAGTAATCTATATAATCTATAATCACTAGGTCTGGTTTTACTTCTGAGTCGGTACATTTCTGCAGGTGTGCTCTTATAGTGGCTACTGATGCCATTTTAGGCGGGTATTCTTTTATTATGAGGTTTCCGGGGAGTGTTTCGACCATTTCCTCTATTTTTTTTCTATGTTCTCCTATATGTTCAATATCCACTCCTGTAAGGTAGCAGTCAATCCTTTTACCTACATAGTCTTCTCCAAGTTCTAGAGTGTAGTACACTACGTTATACCCCAGCCGTACTGCGTGAGCTGCCATGGCTACCATGAGCCAGCTTTTTCCTCCTCCCGGGTTTCCGAAAACTATACCTAAATCTCCTGGTCCTAAGCCTCCTTGCATGATTTTATTAATATCTGGCCAAGGGGTTGGAATAGTAGGTCTTGAATCTTCCCTATACCGGGTTTCTATATCTTTATTGTATTCATGTCCGATATTCTTATCAGTACCTGCCTTTAGTGCATTATCTATTAGGAATCTAATGCTGTCATACTCTCCTGAGTTTAGTAGATCTACTGAATCTAGAAGAGCTCCTTTTAGTTTTTGGTTTTTGCAAAAGGTGGTAAACTCCTCTTCTACGTATGCTAACTCAGCATCAGAGTGCCTGTATGCTTCTTTTAACTGTTCTCTAATGGATGTTTGTAATATTTCATTCTGTAATTTCTTAACTTCTATGGATAAGATCTCCATAGAGATTACTGTGTGATACTTATGCCAGTAGCTGAGTATTTGATTTATTACCCACTTGTGTGCCGGGTTCGGGAAGTGTTCGTCCGATAATATGTCGTTTATATTCTGTATGAATTCCTTCTTTGAGAGGAGCGCTCCAATCGCTTTTACTTGGAATACCGGACCGTAGTCTGATAAGACTTTTAATGCTGCCAAAACTATTTTTATATTCTACCTTTATTTAACTTTAATATACGAACTTATTTTAAATTACCTAGCTTAAAAAAAGTATCAGTTACCCAGCCTTCTATATCCCTAATAAAATGATCGATTCCGTCTATTTTATAAAGCTGTAGGAACTCTTTCTTATGAAACGGGTTGTTATCTTCTGCAAGGAGTGTCTCTATGTACTCTTTTTGTCTTTGATCTAGTATCGGATTTTTTAAATCCATAAGCTTATAGGAATTCCTTAACATATTCTCAGCTTGGAGTACCTGTGCGTAAACCTTATGTTGGGTAAGTTTAGCTTCGGATATTTCAAATATATCTTCCAATGTTATAGAATGGTCCACTAGTTCTGGGAATCTCTTTAACAGTGTCTTTGGACCTAATCCTCTTATTCCGTTTATTGCATCTGACCTATCTCCTAATAGTGTTTTATATATTATGAAATTATCTGAATGTATTCCGAATTCCGCTGCTACTTCTTTCTGTTTATAGAACTTCTTACCTATAGGCCTGTAGACAGTTACTTTATCGTTTACTAGTTGTAAGTAATCTTTATCTGAGGATACTATCACTACATCTGAGTTTTCTCTTTTCGGTAATTCTAGAGCCATGTATGCAATCATATCATCTGCTTCGGCTTTATCTATCATTCCGGTCTTCACCGGTAGGCATTGAAGGTAATGTATAAGACGTGTTATTTGATCTACTTTAGATTCTCCCTCCTCTTCTATATTATCATAAGTATCCCAGTTGGTTACCCTAGTTATACCTCTATTTGATTTATACTCGGGTAGGAGGTTCTTTCTGTTGGTCGATGAACCTACTCCGTCGAATATCACATAGACCCCGGTTGGTTGTATTAGTTGGATTAATGAACCTAGAGATCTTATAAAGCCTGCCATTCCTCCGATTGGAACTCCTTCCTTATTTAAAAAGTTTATTGTTGCAAAGTTCCGGAAGAATAGGTTTAGTGCATCTATAATAAGGACCCGTGAATGGAATTTCTTCTCTATTACGGGTGCGCTTTCTTGCTCCGTAATATTTGCGAGCATTGCTCTTAAGTTCTGTGACATATTTTTAAATATATTAAAAAACCCTCGCAGAAGCAAGGACCATTAAAACTTTACAGTATTTAAGGTACTCTAAATACCTTCTTCTAACTCCTCTACTATCTCGAAGTCTCCGCCTCCTAGAATTCTCTCCCAGTTCTCTTGATTATCTGCCTTATAGTCCTTAAGTGCCTTATCATCATCTAGAATGAAACCATGAGGTGTCATGATAATTTTACCCCGGGTTGTTATTCCGTTGATGTGATTCTTATCAACCTGTAGATTAGTTCTCTTAGCGAACTCTATTTGCTTACCATTTTTGATTGCTTTAATCTTTGAAGTTCCAGCATTAGATATGTTCCCGAACGTAATTATTAAGGTGGCATCATACCACATGGTTTTCCCTCCCTTATTCTCTAACTTAGGTTGTCCCATTGGCATTTCTGGTTTTGCTGTCCATACTTTGTTTACTACTACTAATGAGTTTGTGTACGGAGAGGACTCTTTCCTGGACATTACGATTCGTTGATTTACCTGGTTTCCGAATTGTGTAGACATTGCTCCTGCGTTCCATTCATTGTTATTTTTATTTGAACGTACTGACAGTTCGCAAGGTACAGATCCTACGGAATCCCATAAGAATAGAAGGTCATAAGGAAGTGCTCCTTTCTTCTGCTCATCGATTAAATCTAAGATAAAACTAGCTACATCTTCTATGGTGTTTACGGTTTCCCTATCTACATATATGAAAGATCCTTGGTAGTCTAAAACTTCCCCTGTATCCTCATCTACTAACTCTTCAACCTGTAACCCCATTTGTATGGCGTGTTCCCAGTTCCATTTCATCTCTGTAATGATAAAGACAGGTAGTATACCTCCCTGTTGTGCAGAGATTGCTGCTTCTAGTAATGCGGTGCTTTTACCGGTGTCGGAATGACCTCTCAACATAGTTATATGTCCCATCGGTATACCCGGTATAGAGGTTATTTCTTGAAACGCTGGGGATAAAGGTATCCATTTCTGGTCCTTGAATCTGACGTTCTTACTTAACATCTTACTATCTTTAAATTTCTCTAAATCAAAGCCTTTTTTAAGCTCAGCGGATACGGCTGCAGATAGTGATTTACTTTGTTTCTTCGCCATATGTTACTTAAAAGGGTAAGTCGTCGGCTTTTTCGTTAAAAAGACTCTCGAACTTGTCTACCTTAGATTCTGTACCTTTACCTTGCTTCTCTAAAGAGAACTTATTCGTAGGGGATGATGGGGTATCGAATGCTACTGTGGGGGAAGGGTTATCAGACTCCTCTTCGCTTGGTGCTAGGTACTCATGTAATATTTCCTTCATCCTATCGAACTCCATCATAGTGAAAGATTCCATTGGATCAGGTTGATTCTCTAAAACACTCTTAACTATTTCATTGTTCTCTGCTAAAGGTGTCTCTGCAGTTCTTGCTCTTATTGTTGTCTTGTTGTAACCTGTACCTGTCTGAGATGAATCTAGGGTGGTTAGTGTTAAGTCTCTCCCGGTAACAATATCAGTATAGTCTCCTATGTCTTCATCTTCTACCATAGAAAGAAGCTCCATGTAAATCTCTTTTCCAAAGCCCCATAACTTAACTCCTTCGTCTTCTTTACCCCTTACGATTACTGGTGCAAATACTCTCATTTTAGGTTCTAGTTTCCTAGCAAGTCTCCAGTTGTCTTTGTCGTTAGTCTCACGTAACTGTTTAACAAATTCAACTATCGGATCTTTATCTCCTGTGTTAATTGGCGAAAACATAGGGAACTTATGTATACCGTAATGAAAGTACAATTCCGAGAATGGATTAGATTTGTTGAACTTAGAAGGTACCATTCTAATAACTTCCTTACCTACACCCGGTCTATAGAATGTGTCTTTGGTACTGCCCCCTGAAGAGCTAGCATTTTTCTGAGTTTGCAAAGCTTGTAGCTTTGACTTAATTTCACTTATGTTCATTAGTATAACTTATTTAATTTAATATAGAACTTATGTTGCCTAAAAGCAACTTTTACTACACGTTTATTATTTTGTGTATTGTTGTACGTAGGAATTTTAACTCTCCTTGAGTTGTCAGTAGAATTGTATTTCTATAATGCTTCCAATCTACTCTAAATCCTGTATCTACTACTCCTCCGTTTAGACTTTTTATAAGTTCGTTAAGAGCGTTTATCGTATACAACGAATTTGAGATTTTTTTTCTATGCACCAGTATCGTATTATCCGGAAGGGTATCTATATTAGGCTCTTCTAGGTTGTAGGTACAGGCTAGTTCCTCTGAGTCTTTTATACCTAATACGAATATCTTTCCGTAGAGTATAGAATGTCTTGAGGTAATGTCTTGAATGAAGTTTTCTAGGTCATCAAGGTGTACAAAGGTACATAGTAATTTATTCTTCAGCATTTCCTGATTTTCTAGTATTTCTTTATCATACATATCAGAAGGGCTGTAAAGAGTTGTAGTTTTTTCCAACATTCATTGTTATTTTTAAGTTTTCATCTCTAAATACTTCTACTATTTCACGTAGGGTATCTTTATCTTCTCTTGCTAGGTCTAGTAGTATTGCGTCGTAGGTATATAGTACTACTTTAGACTTCCTACCTTCTAAGAGATAAAGTATTTTTTCCAATAAACCAACATTATTTACAGTCTCATAGTTTTGTATTATGTAATTAAATAGTTTCTGAGGGCTCATATTCAGTAGGTCTTTGCTATAGAATCTATACCTACCGTCTACCCCATCTATATAACCCTGGTTTTCATACTTACTCCAAAGTTCCTCTATGTACTTGGTTGTTAACTTAAAAAATGTAAAATCTCGATACTGTTCGAAGACGTTTCCGTATAGTTGTTTAAATACTAAGTTCTTCGATTCCTCCCTATTCATTCCGTAAATTTTTCCAAAGTCTTCGTAGATGTCTCCTGTAGGTGATTCGTAATTTACCAGTTTAGAGATAAGTGTTGGGTGGTAGGCAACTAAATCTATCTCCATTAAGAGTTCGTTTCTAGGGATAAATACACTTCTACAACCGTTTTCTTTATTTAGTGCTGCGAAGTTAATACTATTAAAATTGTTAGAGGGTCTGCCTGTTGTATTATCGAGGTGATACTGGGTTAAAACATAGTTGTTATATAGGGAAATAAAGGGTCTCTCCATGTTAAAGTACTCCTCTAGTGAATCACTCACCTTTAGCCCGTTTCTTTCTATAACCCAGAATATATCTTCTACCTTTTTTCGAAAATCGTCCGGTGTAAGTGAGTCTATCACTTCTAAATATTGGTTTGCTATCTTCTCACAGTATTCGTAGTGCTTGACTATCGGTACAATATTACCTTGGTCCGGGTCGTTGTAATATCTTCTAGAGAAGTAAGTTAGTGCCTGTACGGTTTCCTCTTTTATTGTAGGTAAAGTAATCGTCTTTTTACTATAGTGGAAGTAATTAAAAGCTTTCCGGTCCGGTGTATATACCTTATCTAGGCTGTCCAACCACTCCTTAACTTGAAGAGGGTCTACCTTCATCGCTTCACTGTGTAGGAAGTTTATAAGGTATCCTTCTTGAGTCACTACATCTTTTATATAAAGACTCAAAGGTGAGTAAATAGCCGGGTGGCCATCAGGGTGTCTATTAACAAGTATACCTATTATACCTGTTAACCTATGACTTTTTAACTCATCAAACTGTTCCTGTGTCTCTACCAACCAAAACATAACCTTTTCTTTAATATAAGAAAAGTAAATGTGATAGTCAACTTAGACTGTGAATTCAGTATAGTCTGTGATGTATTTTGAGAAACCGTATACTTTAAACCTTTTTTCTGTCAACTCTACTATACGTCTATTGATACCTTCTACATCTACACCGGATGTTGTCCATGGCATTTGAAAGGTAGTGTATATCCCCCAATTATATAAAGCGTTTTTGGACTGTATTTTTATATAATCTTTTGCGCTCACTTCTGTAAATATTGCGTTGTTTGTTCTCCTTAAGAAATAACGGGTAAAGGAGGGAAAGCTGCCTAGTGGTCTAGTATATTGCGGTTCTATAAGCTCAAGGTTTGGTCTTTTTATTTGCTGCCTTTCTCTAACAAAATCGTATGTAGTATTTGAAGGTATATCTGTTGCCTGTACTGTCGATGTATCAGCGGTACTATCTACAAAGATTGCAGCATTTGAAGGTTTGAGTCTACGTTGCTGTCCATCACTAGGTGTTTTACCGGTGGTAATGTTACCGTTCGAAAGTATGTGGTAATAACCTACATACGGCTGTTCTGTATCTATGTAGACAAGGTCATTTCCGTTTGCATACAGGTTAGTAATTATTTTAGATTTCGGGTAATACATTTTACATTTATCTCTCAGTTATACATCTATCGTAGTCGGTCTTACGTCTTGCCAGTGCCAGGCTTCCCAGTTCTCAAGGTCTCCTTTGTCTTTCCAGTTTGGTAACCTTTTAAAACCGTATTTCCCAGCATTTACCTTAAGCCATTTATATTGCGACATAGCTACTTCCAGCTTTGCTCCACTAGCATTACCGAAGTCTATTGCCCTACCGAATCCATGTTCTGATTGCCCGGGGGTAGCTGCATTGGTAGGTTTTCCTTTTCTGGTCCAGAGGTTTTTCAGTTCTAGTTGCTTTGCGTAAGTTCGGAATGCGGAATTTATTAGTAAAGGTATGTTCGGGTTATCTTTAGCATATGCTGTGAGCATTTTCTCCAGGTTTGCCATTACCGGCTTTAGTAATCGCACTCTTCCTCCGTCACTTTTCAAGGATGGACTTTTCCATTTACTATAAGGGAATAACGTTTGATTTAACTCTCTCATGTATTCATCAGGTACTTCTCCGTTTGTAACGTCTATCTCTTCAGTACCTACAGTGAATTTTACTACACGTTTAACATATACTACCGTACCGGTTCCGTTATCCCCAGTTCCATCTAGTACCAGTTCAGGAGCGAATGTTTCGTTAGTAAGGTCTTCTGCTCCCTTATCAGGCGGCGGCTCTAACCCCATTACGGAGGAGATGTTTGTTACCCATTTTGAGTTGTCAACAGTGTGGCTTACCCCAGTTATTGTAAAATCATATTTCTGATCGTATGAGAAAGGTAATACGTCATCTGTGATTTTAAACTTCTGAAATATCTTTATTCCGCTCATACCGTATATGGAGATGTCTAGTTTGATAGGTATGAATCCTGTGTTCGTCTGGTTTGAGTGTGTGAATTTACCTAGCAGGTATTTATATAGCTCAACTGGTGTATTCTCCATACCTGCTTTATCCACTGTCTCCATCTTAACCGGACCGAAAAAATCTGTTGAGTTTGGTTGTTGGTTTTTAACTAATTTTGCATAGGTTATTAAGCTCTCTCTAAAATTTTCTTCAGTTTTAGCAGCTTTTTTTTCTCTCCTTTCTTCCTGTTTTTCCTTTGTTTCAACACTTATTTGCTTAGTGGGGTATATTCTATCCGTTAATCCTTTACTCAGTCTCGAAAAAGACACAGCTTCTTCTCCTAGAGCTTCTCCGTTTGCCTGTGCTCCTATAGATATTACAGTAGCTAGGTCCGGAGTGATCGTAGATTGTGCAGATATATTTGTGACCATGCTCTTTAATCCTTGAGCTTGTATGGTTGCAGTTTTTCGCTTATCGATACTTAGGTTGCTAACTAGGTTCTTTATTCGTACTTGTTGGAAATCTACTATAGTTAATATATTCTGCTCTCCGTCAACGTCTCCGATTACTTGTAGGTCATTGATGCTCCCTAATGCCTTGTTTACCCCATTACATAACCCTTGTAGAAATTCACGTATTGATACTTTATTACTTTCGTTGTCAGAGAGCTTATGTAGTTGTTCGGAAATAAATGCTGCGTTTAGGTATATGTTATTAATATTTCCGATATAAGGGTATATGTATTTTGAAGCTGCTGTACCGGAAGCTTTTTCCCCGGACTTAGTCAGCTCACTCTTAAGACTGTTATATTCTGTTCCATCAAACTTATCTATATCCCCAAAGTATGAAGGAAGTGATGGGGATGAAGTGGATGAGTTTAATGTTCCTTGTGTTGTGTGTAGGTATTGGTTTCGAATATAACACTTCTGCAGGTTTGCAGAGATAGAAGTGGAGTACATAAACATAGGCTTGTTTGATTCAAAATCTATTTTTATTACTTCCGTATCGTCTGAGAATAGGTTTACATTTATGTTTGTCCACTCTAGAAGGGCTTTGAATGAAAGGTATAATTCCATACCCCCGTCTGCATATTCTATAGCGTTGAAGCCCCTGTAGGAGTCTTTTTTTATTTTCTCTATGAAAGCTTCGTTACTTATTTGCATCTATATCTTCTGCCACTTGTTACTATCTTGTATGTTAAATTTTTCCTTAAGTCCTCTTGCTACTTCTTCATACCCTAAATCCCCGTAGTACTTTATTCTTAAGTATATATTTCTATGCAAAAAACCTGTTTTTACTCCAGCCAGTATTCTTAGATTTTCATGCGGATACTGTGGTTCTTTCCAGAACCCAGTGTAGTATAAGTTCCCTAAGATCTCTTTTGCTTGGTTTATGCTATCAAAAAGGAATTGTATTTCTTGTGAATTATCTTCTTTTTTCTCTTCCTCAGTATCGGTTGCTTGTACGACCTTCACTTTAGGTGATAAATTCTTTAGGTACTTCTCTACTCCGTTAAGGGTTTCTCTAAGTTCTTTATATTCCTTAAATACCTCATTATCGGGGTTTTTACTAAGGTTTACCCCTGTGTCAACGTCAACTACATCGCCGATTTTAAGGCCTATTTGTTCAAGGTACTTTATGCCTTTAATAGTACCTGCGTTTAGTATTCTAGGCGGGCTGTTACCGTCTAAGGATCTTATAAGGGTGCGATACCTCTCGAATAGTTCTTCACTATCACCTGCGAATTTAAAAGATGCGGTTCGGGTGTACCTCGGTATTGGTGTAAGGTTGTTTGAAACTATCTGTGGTACTATAGAAGATAAAATTGCCTTTGCTATGATTATAGGGAATGAGGGAGGAGGGTCTTTTGTGTATTCTGGTATTATTGGATGGCTTACTAGAAAAGTTATCAAATCGTCATACGGTGCAATATACTTTTTCTGTTGCTCTTTAATTATTCTTGTATAGGTGTCTATTATTTCTGGGATTATTTCATTAGCTGCGGTTACTTTGTTTTTGTCTCTTTGTAATTCTAAAGAAGCTTTCTCTAACTGTCTTTTTGCTTCAGGTGTATCTAATTCTTCTGTTAGTTCGAAAAGGAAAGAGTTTAGCCGTGAGGTGTCTTTTGCTAACTCGATGTTTAATATGTTTTGCAAGCCTTCCCCCACTTCTCCTGTGGAAGCTCTTATATCACCACTTGCTCCACCTAGGTTCATTTTTAAGGAGTCTATAATATCCCCTACCGATACTAGGTTTAAAACTATGTCGTAACTTAAGTCATTATTTAACTCCCAGGAAAAGTTACCAACTTTAGCAATCATTGCATCGTAGTTACCCCCTGTTCTATTCTTATTCTTTGCTATACTCTCTGTAAGGGTTTTACTCTTTACATTTTTACCTGTTGTAAAAAGAGTGTTAGGTATTTCTAAAGAACTCATGTTTTGCTTCTCAGTACCATTATTGTAATAAATTGAATGACCCCATTCTAGAATTAAGGTGTACCCTAATCTTAAATACAGAGTTTCAAGTGCTTCGAATTGCCCTTTACTAAAGCATTTTATATTCACCTGTGCTTGTTTTAATGAACCGTTATTCTTGTAGTTTACGCTGATGTTACTTATCCCGGGCATCGGCTTATAGCCTTGAGTCTTGGGATCTGATAGAAAACCGTATGCTCCGCTGAAACCTCCACGAGTTAACCCTCCTCTTATCTTACTGTCTAGACCTTCTGAAGATCCTGCAAATAATACTAGGTTTTTTGCTAAGTTGTGACCTACTACTTGCCCAGTGTTTACATTCGGTCCTAACCGTTGTGCTAACTTTTCAGCTCGTTCAACGTCTATACTTACTGATGAGCTTAATCTTATCCACGGTGTGCTTACATTAAAGACTTTTAGGTCGTCTGCAGTCTTCTGAGAGGTACCGAGACGGTTCTGTCTTACTTCGATTTGTTTACTTACATATTCATCGAACGGTTCTCCTAGTATTTTTGAATTAGCCATTATTTATATTATTAAAACTGTTTATAACATCCTCAGGATTACCTGGTATTCTTATTTGTACTCCTAATGTAGGGTATAATGAGTTAGAAGGCAAGCTAGGGTTAGCTGATGCTATTATCCAGTAAAGTCTCCAGTCTTTATAATATTGGTTTGCTAATAAGTCTAACCTATCACCGTAAGTTGTAATCACGTATGTATCGTTCTCAGTCTCCGGTATTTCCGGGTACCTGGTAACTCCCTGATAGGTCGGTCCTTCCTTTTGTTTATATGTCTCTGTATCTGTGTATCTGCTTCTCATTACTGTTTCTCACTTTTGGTACTTTCTTCTACTCCTACTACCTCTTCTGCAAGTGCTGCACTACTTTGTATAATATTTTCTCCCATTTTATGAAGAACTTTCCCATCGGCATTGGTAACGTCTCTAGCTCGAGGAAGATATGGATTCCTCTGAGATACTGTTTCTGGGGTACCTGCTGGTGTAAATAACGCATAGTCGCGGGTACCGTCCATTAACTGCGGTGCGAAGTCGTGTATAGGAGTGAAGCTTAACTGTACATCAAAGTGCCTTGGTGTTTCCAGTTGAGTAATTTCTTCACCGGACTCCGGTTCGTTATATGCTATCTCCCAGGAAGCATCTTCGGGTACCGTGTAGGATAAACTTGTTATAAATCCGGGTATCCTGTAGAGGTAACTTCCTACAACCAGTCTTACTATATTACCTCTCATGTAACCGCCTTCTGAACTGTAGTCAGGTGCCAGTGTTGATGCAAGGTAGGTGAGTTTTTGATACATTGCCTTCATCTCGTCTCGGGTCTGTGGATGGACTCTAAAACTTAGGCTTATAGTTCGGGTGAAGCCTGTGTAGCTATAGAAGTTGTCTCCTCTACCTACGAATTTAGTAGAGGCCCACTCTCCCCCGAAATTATCTGTTATCGCTCCTAGAAAAGCTCTAAAATGTATATTGGTAGATTTGGTAGCATCGTTATCCAATACTTCGAATCTAAATCTTATAAAGTCTCTAGTGTATCCTTCTTTCGCTGCTATAGAACCTCTGTATAGGGGCATAGCTGCTACCTTGTCTATACTTTGCAGGTCCGAGGTATACAGGTTGCTTCTATCCCGGTACCTTCTACCTGGGTCTCCTAATCCTACTCTGGTTATCTTATTGACTAAAAGGTCAGTATAGTCTACAGAGCCTGTCTCTCCGGATACCCCTACATGTTTATGAACATCTCCTAAGCTTATCTTCTTCCTAAAGTCTGGTAATATAGTCCGGTCTTTTTTGTTCTGGGATGATGGGTCTGCTGAGAATAGCTGTTGTTGTGTCCATGTATACGGAGTGTTAACCTTCGATGAATTTCCATCACTATACACGCTGTTGTCTGCAAATGGTATAAGTGTCTCTGTTACACCGGGACCTCCTGGGTATTCTATTAGGTTAGTAGGTTTAGTTGAAATACCGGTTAGTTTTAACGTGTGTACTTCGACTTTTTGATTTGCAATTTTATACTTATAGAGGTTGTAGAGTCTTCCTTTGTTCTCTTTATCTAATTTTAAGTATGTTTTTTCATACTTCCCTTCAGTGTCCTGTAACGGTAGAGGTAGTAAACCTTGCTTTTCTATATGCAACCCGGTACCGCTTACTGCGACTTGAGCTAGTGTTAGTAAAGGGTTATAAAATCCTTTTAAGGTATCTGATCTGTTAGGTTTTCCTGGTACTATTGGATTCTGTGCGGAAAGTAATTCTTGTTTTCCTATAAAGATTAGACCTTTTGGGGTTGTTAGGAATTTAGTTATTCTTGCTAAATCCACTACTCTATTTGAAATCTGTCTCTGAAGATCTCCTATTATCCCGGTTTCTGCTTTCGGATTTGAGTCAACACTCGGTATTTGAGTTTTTATAAAGGGTTGTCTACTACTTCCGCCACCAGGTCTATCATTCCCAAACTCTAAACTTCGTTGATTAAATCCGTATTTTAAAGCATAGGTAGGTCCGGCCTTAGATTTATACTTGGCTGCGAATGGGTTATCTTTGTAAAATGACCCTAAATCTGTTAAGAGGTCCTTTAACGCCATTAAGGGTAAGTAGTTCCTTTCTCAGGGTGTTTGTACCCTGTTGGCTGCTTTCCGTTTAAGTCTAAGTCTGAAGGTTGTGGTAGTGCGTTAGGATGTCCGTCATCGTATTCGTTGTATGCTTGTCTAACTTCTCCTGCAAATCCTCCATCTAAGGAGTACCCTGCTACTCCGTCACTTGTTGAGTGTAATGCAGATGATTTTAAGGTTAGTGGATTTGCTGACGGTGTCGTACCGTTATACTTCGATAGATTCGATCCTTTGTCTCTTAGTAAGTCTAATATGCCCATGGTTGTTTCTTATAAATATGAACTTTTATGAATTCTGAGCGGGTGTAGCACTCATATCTACAGTACCTCCGAAAGCCTTTACGTTACTACCTACTCCGTAGGATTGACGTGCGTTTGCATTTCCTATTGCTTGCCCGTCTAAGGTTAAGGTTATGTTTGTATTTGAAGGGGTGATGTTTACCTTGTTCTCTATTTGTTGAGAAGTATTAGAAGCTTTGTTAGAATTACTAGAAGCGTTGTTAGAATTACTAGCAACTATTTTGGCTATTCCCGGTGCAACAATAATATCATCATTAGGACTAACCTCAAACAAACCTCCTTCTTTTGATGATACTCTGGCCTTACCGTCTGCAGGAAAGATTCCGTCTCCTATGTTGCTAAGGAGAGCAGTTGCTCCTATTGCTGCTACTGTTGCTATGGCTGCAGCAGCTCCGAATGAAAGTGCTGCAAATCCGGCGATTTGAGCTACGGCTGTAGCTATTGAAAGGGCTTTCATGACTGTCATTATACCCACCACTATCTTCAGAGTAGTTACTATTCCATTAATATTTTCCCCTACATATTTGAAAATCCTATCTATTACGGGTAGTACTTTTTCAGCTAATGGTGCTAGTGCTTCTTGAAACTTTTGAGCGGATGCAGATAGTTTATCTTGGAGGGAGACTGATTCCATTTGGTCTGCTAGGGCATCGTTCCCTAGCTTCTGTCTAGCTCCTTCAACGCCTAGTTGTTGTACTGCAGTGTTATACTTATCCTTTTCAGTCTCACCTTCAAATTGGGATAGCTTAGCCATTGCTTCCCTTTTCATTAGGGATTCGGCGAGGCTGTCTCTAGTCAGCCCAACAGCTGTTGCCATAGCTTGTTGTTGAATTACATTCATGCTTTGGAAGTCTGCTGCTGTTCCAAAGTTATCTGCTAACTCCTCAGCTAGCATAGCTTGATCTCCCATAAGAGCAGCATATCTTGCTCCTTCTAGGTTGAGTTGTTTACCGGTTAAGAGTTCTGCGGATAACTCATCTTCTATCGAAGATTGGAAATTTAATAGTGAGCTGCTTATTCCCTCTAAATCTTTCATCTCTACCCCTAATGCTTTCGCTTTAAAGACTGCAGTTGCCATGGCTTCTGCGGAACCGCCTAGTGTTAGTTTAGTGGCAGCTGAGATATCTTTAATACCTTCTAGTATCTGTTTCTCATTTAAGGCTAGTCCTGTTGTGGCCTTTAGAATCTTTACCTGACCTTTATACTCTATAGTCTGCTGTTTTAATGTGTTACCGGTTAGGTATGTTGTGTCTTGTAACTCTCCTATTGCTTCTCCGGAGAGTCCTGCTTCTTTTGTGAGGCTGTTAAAAGTTTTTAGGTTCTCTCCGTTAAGTTTTGCAAATGTCCCGTATCTATTATTTATTTCTTGAAATGCAGCGTTTAGGTTGGAAGTGGTTCCGAAAAAGCCTTCTTGGGTTGTGGCTACAGCAGTTAATTCTTTGTTGAGTTCGTTTGCTTTATCATTACTTATTCCAAAGTTTCTAGCAGTGCCGGAAGTAAGTTTATCAAATGTTTTAAATACCTCTATTAATTGTTTTGTTACGAACGCAGAGATTACTAGAGGGTCTGTGAGGTTTTTTAATACGTCTTTGCCGGTTTGGTTCAACACCATTCCGAAAGTTTTCCATTTCGACGGCATTACGAAGCCGTCACCCGCTTCTTTTGCATCAATTAATTTTTGTCGAACTTTATCTAAGCTGCTTTCTATACCTTCAAAACCCGGTATCTTACTAAACCCTCCTAGTAGTTTGCCGGAAACACCTAAGGACTCTTCTACCTCTTCAAGGAAGTTTGCTTCTTTCTGCCGTTCTGCATTTGCTTCCTTGAGTATATCTACACTCTGCTGTTCGTATAGTGCGGCTTTCTGGGCATTAGTTAGTTCTTCTAGTTGTATCTCTAATGTAACTTCTGCTAAGTCGAGTGCTTCTTTTGCTGTCTGTAATACCTGTTCACTTACATTATTGAATTCATGTTGTTGATCGACTAGTTTTTCAAACTCTGTAGCTCGTTCTTGAACTTCTGTAGCTAGATTTTTTGCTACTGTTATTTCCTTACTTGCTAAAAGGCTAGAGGATACTCGGCTTCTACTTATTAAGTTTTCATTTTTTAGAATCTCTTTCTTTTTCTCAGCTAGTGAGGTATACCCTGTGTTCTGGTTGGTTAGCTGTTTTACTATTTCCCGGCTTAGTTTAAGTTGGTGATTCTCGCTCTCTGTTAACTTTGTCTTCACGCCTAGAATTTCCTTTAGACTCTCTACTATACTTTGCTGATAACCTACCTGGTTTTTTAGTAGGACTTCCCTCGCCTGTTCTAGTGTTATATCTTCTTTTGTAGTTTGCTTTGGATTGTCAGCCATATATTATAAATAGAGAAGGATAGCGTTTTAAACTATCCTCCGTTGTAACCTACCTTCTTACCTCTCATGTAATCTGGAACTTTAATTGCTCCTGATTTTATTTTAGATGTTAAGTCTTCTGCATTATCTTCTGACTTATTTTCTTTTTCGTAATGCTCTTTTAATGTGTGAAAAATGTACTTTCTTAGATGTATAGGGAGTTCGTATAATTCTGTAAAGGAGTATCCTCCTTTTCCGAAGAAGGTTATTTGGTGTATTTCATCAAAGATGTGTTTTCTATATTGTTGAGTCAGGCCAAAAAAAGGTGGCAGTTACAGGTAGATTAACGTCCTCCTCGCCGTTACTTGTTTCTACTGTGATTGTAAGATTTATATCAGGTTGTACTTTCCCTACATACTCTCTTAGTGCTCTTGCATCTCTTGCAAGCAGAGCAGTATCTACAAACTCCCTTATTGTTTTCGCTTCACGATCTGCATCTACAGATGTTATCATATACTTAAGACGGGTAGATCTTTCTGGGTTATTATCTTTATTTATCTTCTTTAACCCTTCTAATTCTCTTTTAATCTTATTAGTATCTCCTACGGTTAATATTTTAAAAGTTAGGTTGATTTTAGAGTGCGGTAACGTAAATGAAAATTCGTTTACATTGGGTGTGATGAGTGATTCGTCAAACTCTTTATCTTCTAACGATGTTAGGTCTATTGTTTGCGTTATACCGTCGTGCTTAATCTCATAATCCTTACCGTACCCTAGGATACGTGCTGCAATCATAATTGCATTTTGATCTCCTTGTATTAGGTCGTTGTAATCTACTTTCGATATGATCAAAGATTGAAGTAGTTTATCGATAACGGTGCCTTTTGCTATGTAGTTAGGATTGGTTAGTATATCTTCTTCCTTAGCGGTCATATACTTCATCTCAACCTTACCGCTTGATAAGGGATTGTCTAATGGATAGAGTAGTCCTTTTGAGGGAAGATCTATCTCTTCTGTCGGAAACTTAAATTCTGTCATTTTAATGTAACTATTTTATTATAAATATATATGTTTTTACTTTCTTATAGGTCAACCATAACAAATCTGCCGTCGTAGTTCATTATATTATCTGCTGAGTAGTCTATCTCTTCTATAGAGAGGCCGGATTTCTCATATGCATCTTTTATACCGGCTATAAAGTTATACAGTTTAGTACCTACCTTTAATCTTAATAGTGCTTCTTCGTCGTTGTTAAGCAGGTAAGCTTCAACGTCCGGTTTGGCGTCTTCCAGGGCTAGTCGTTCTGTTGAAGTTATATTGCTTGCATTTGCCATTACGATATAGCCGAGACTGTCTTTAATAATCTTAACTTTCTCTATAGGTATTATAGAAGTGTAGTTTGTATTTTTTAGGGTCTCTGCATGTTTTAATTCTACACTATCCGTTGTTACCTTAATTACCTTTCCATTAGGCAACCCCAAAGCTACACCGTTATCTCCACTGCCTAGGTACCTTGCACCGTATTTACCTTTGATAGCATCTACTAGTTCTTGATATTGACGAGATGTCTTATCTTCTAATACTGTATTCTTTTGCTTTTTCACAATTTATATATTTTAAGTAGAAGTTTTCCTGTTCCCTTTAACACTCGATGCCATTCATGCCTTGCTATAAATATACGATCATTTAAGGAGGTAGGCAACTTATTCTCTAATTGGATTGCCCAATCTGTATCTCCTATTATTTCAATAGTTCTATCCTCGTTATCCCTATGCCATAGGAGTTCGAGAGGGTCTACTGAATCACTGAACTCTCTAATGATATGTTGATCTGTTATTTCTAGATCTTTATAGGGTTTCATAGTGTTATCATTTTACCATTATCTAATAATTTCACCTTTAACTCCAGGTACCATTTGTCTAATTTGTTCTTCATTATATTTTTTAGAAAGTGGGGTATTTCTTAAATGAAGATTACCTCCTACTGATAAATCTTGAGGTAATGCGGTGATAGGAGTATATGATAAATCAAGATAACCTCCTACTTTTAAACCTGGGGATAGAGAGGTTATTGAACTATTTGATAAATCAAGATTACCTCCTACTGTTAAATCTTGAGATATGGTGGTTATCGGGGTACGGTATAAATAGAGACTACCTCCTATTGTTAAACCTTGGGGGAGGGAGGTTATTTGGGAATTACTTAAATCAAGATTACCTTTTACTGTTAAGCCTTGAGGTAGGGAGGTTATTGGGGTA
>Ga0105051_10001117_pt1 | contig 37096 bp, 22 predicted proteins | sample FRY02_FD_78383 | JGI IMG/M metagenome (GOLD analysis project Ga0105051, IMG submission 78383) | Freshwater microbial communities from Lake Fryxell liftoff mats and glacier meltwater in Antarctica - FRY-02 (megahit assembly) | ecosystem: Environmental > Aquatic > Freshwater > Ice > Glacier... | reverse complement strand
GATTGTTAGTCCCACTACCTTATACGCAACTTTGCGCCTAATCGCTACTATATGGAACCAAGAAAGGCAGACGAAAAATGTCCTCGATATTGCAGTTGAGAGTGGCAAATTATACGACAAATTTGTTGGCTTCCTTAAAGATATGCTCGAAATTGGCGACCGTATTGGTGCAACTCAAAAGTCATTCAACAATGCAATGGGTAAGCTTCAATCAGGCAGCGGAAACCTGATCGGAAAGGCAGAAAAAATCCGAAAGCTCGGTGCTAAAACTACTAAACTCATTGACCAAGATTTAATCGATGAACCCGAGGATATTGATCCCGATTTAATTGATACCGTCTCATAAAATAATTCTTTCCCCTCAATTTATTCTTGGTTTTAAAGTTTCCATTTGCGTAGTACAGTTGCCAAAAAGCGAATTCAATCGGGTTTCTTAATTACCTGATTGGTAAAAGCGTGTGAAGTTGATTTGCAGGCGTAGTGGAAAACTTGGTCAGCGTATCCGTCAGCGCACGATGGCGACCACATCATCTGGCGGCGCTAACTGAACTTCTGAATGTTCATCGGAATCGAGTTGAGATCCAATTCTGGGGCCAGCAGATCGCCGAATTTAGCATAGTTCATTTTTACACCATCATCGAGATCGAGGCTGATCTTCTGATCCGCAGCGCCCTTCTGCTTCGCCTCGAAGACGAACAGTTAGGCTTGCTGCATTTTGAGGTCGTTCGTGTTGTGAGTCCGTTTTGGCAGTGGTCAGTCAAGATTTCAGGGTTTGTTGGCATCGGACTGGCCCGGCTCGGTTTTCAATTCCACCTGCTCACTCGAAATTTGCTTGATATGTCCATCTTTCCAAACGACGACCGGCGTGCGGGTTTGCTTGGCATTAGATGCCTCATGAATCTGTTGGTACCGTTTTCTGGGTTTTGTTAGAGCCTTTTAATGTGAGGCTTATTCCATTTCCTGAAAAATTTATTATTTTTATCAACTTAGGGCTCAATTGCTTTAAGCTTATGCCTAAGGTCATGATCGTCTCTGATTTTATCGGAGTATTTTCAAGTGTCCAAGTTTTACTTTTATAGGTCGATGCAGCATAGAAAGGTGCCTGGCCAGGAGGTAAGATAGCACTGGCGGTTCAGCCGCACAATGATTGAAAGGTGGCTTAATAGGGATTTACAGCAAATCGGCTTCGGCAAAATCAACGAAGGTGAGCGACGGCGAGTTTTCAAAGTTCCACAACATTAAGTTCAGGTTGCACACATGATCAAGTTTGTCGCTAAAACGGATACTGACGAGGGCAAGGCTGCGGACGATCTTCGTAAGCTGATTGAAACTGCGTGGCCATGGATCGTTGACAGTAACGATGATCACGCGACTATTGTCGCCGGGGTCAGATGCTACGGGGAAAAACGGCAAGACCTCGATTTGGTTCTTTTGCTAGATTTGAAATCAGATCGAGGAGTTGTTAGGCCGACGACATCGCTTACGGACACTCAAGGCAAGTCATTTAACGTAGATAAAGTCGTGATCAAAACGCTTGTGCTCGTGATCGAGGTTAAAAATCACACTCCTAACAATGTCCGCTTTGAGGGACCGAAGGTATTTGTCAAGTACGTTCAGTCTGGTCACGCGGATTGGCATGATGCGACGCAGCAGAACGACGATCAGGTTTATTCCCTGCGCCGTTACATTGATCGCAATCTGGGGTCTGAGGCTGTTCCGTGGGTCGACAACCTTGTGTGGCTTCGCTCCGTGGAGGCCAAAAATCTTCCTAGAGGTTTACATCGCATCGTCCCCCAAAGGATAAGTTGGAGCGGCATTCTTTGCATCGCCATAGCCAATAGCCAAGTGGTCCATCAGGGAAAAAAAGGTTTAGTATCGTGTTTTAGACGTGACACAACGAGCTCGCTGCTAGGCGTACAAGAACTTTTGTCCAAGTCGCTGCAACCAACCGAGCTAGACCGGGTCCGAATGGACCGCATCGCCCTGGCAGCTATTGAACCTGAATGGATCGCTGCCATCGGAAATAAGCAGATCCTCCTTCAAGGATTGGGTGGCACTGGGAAGACGGTCCGGATGATCGCTCTCGCGTGGAATCTGCATAAGAACGGGCATCGCGTTGTGATGCTGACATACAATATTGCCCTCGTCGCCGATATTAGGCGCCTCCTGACGCTGATGGGAATGACTGACGGTGTTGGTGAGCCCTGCATACGGGTACAAACGGTCCACTCGTTCTTAGGATCATGGCTTAGTAGAACTGGCGCATTGTCCATCGGTGGTGATTTTCTTCGTAAGTACGAACCGGCCAAACAACAACTACTCGAGATGTTAAAAGGCAGCGCGATGACTCGTGATGACATCGACTTGTACAAGAATCAAGATGCTGACTCACTCGCTTGGGATTGCTTAATGATTGACGAGGGCCAAGACTGGCCTCTAAACGAACGAGATTTACTGCACTACCTTTACTCGCATCGTCGCATCGTCGTTGCCGATGGAGGCGATCAGTTGGTTCGAGGTATCGATTCCTGCGACTGGACGGTGAATGGTAGCCTCGGCACCGGCGAAGTATTACGCAAGAAACTTGTCCGGGGACTTCGGATGAAGCCGAACCTCGCCACTTTCGCCAACTCACTCTCAGCTTCATTGGGCCTGGCAAACTGGGAACTGGAGAGCAATCCTGATACTTCCGGCGGGCGCATCGTGGTCATCGAAGGCGACTATACCAACGCCCGAAAGTGCCACGAAAACCTGATGAAGGCCGCGAGGTCGGCATCCAACCAGCCGGTCGATTTGCTCACTTTAGTCCCGCCGCAACTCGTGACGGTGAATAATGACTTTAGGAGTTCTCCGATGCTCGCGCTTCTCAAATCTTGGGGACAACAATGCTGGAACGGACTCGAGCGCGATGATCGAGCCTCATATCCGAACGACCCAGAGCATTTGCGTGTTCTACAGTACGACTCATGCCGCGGACTAGAGGGATGGACCGTTATGGCTATTAGGGCCGATTTATTCTTCGATTATAAATTGGAAGAATGGAAATCGCTTCCTGTTGCGGGAGCTAACGATGCCGGTTCGGCGCGGCGTCACGCGGCCCGCTGGATGATGATTCCGTGCACACGAGCCATCGACACCCTCGTCATTAACGTTAGTCAAGAAGCCTCGGAGCTTAAGAGGGTGCTGGCAAGGGTTCGTGATAAGCACCCCGATATCGTCGAATGGGAAAAATGCTAAGAGCGCTTTAAGGGCAATTGACACCGATAACGAAACGAGGTCTTGGAATGAATGGTGACAACTATCTTATTTGGAATCGGCTCATCGTTGAGCACTTTCTGCACGGACGACAGCAAGGATTGCCAGTATTCCTTTCTTTTGACGACGAATCAGCAGACCTTATCGCCTTTGAAATCGACGATGCGACTGGGGCTCCCCAAAACTTGATCGCACCGACGGATAGATTACTCTCCGCGGTGAAAGACGCTCTCATGCGCGACGGGACGGTACGGTTCGATCTACTTCCAAAATCCGATGTTCCCGCCGGTGTTGCATTCCTTTGTGTTATGGTGCTTGCCGCCCACCGCATGATTGACGACGCACAAGCTCCTGAAAACGCCTACTTCATTCGTCTTGGTAATTTGCTCGGGACCACCAATCATCGCGCCGGCCTAGACAATGGCGCGGAAGAGGATCACTGGCTAGAGTGGAATACCTTCCTGGATCGGAAGGGATTTGTCCCGACCGCACTGGCCGGGGAGGGACCAATGAGATATCTCCGGTATGCGATTTCTCAGGCTATCCTTCGCGACTGTGATCGCCAATACCTTACCACAACCTTTAATGAAAATTCAGTTCCACAAGGTTTCGACCATTCTCAATTGGGATTCTGGTTGTCGGGGAAGATGAACCGTGTCTATGTTCGTGAGGGGCTGGAGCACTTCGACGCTGAGCGCCGGTCCGAGTTCTTAAACAAAGCGTACGGAGTCTACGAAGCCTATCAGCATTCAGCCAGCGGTGCGCCGGGCACGAGTACGCCCCGGATGCATCCTACACGAACCCTCGAGGCAGGTTTGTACCGTGAATGTGATGTTCAAGGAATACCAAGGTTTTATCTGCTCCCGAGTCAGCCCATGCAGTTCAAGTCGCGTCCGCTCAGTCTTCTGTACATTGAGGACAGGGCTCCAGTCCAACTCCGCAATCTGCGACCAGGGTTCTACAGGCCTGTCGGGCCTCAGGACCCATTCGTTTGTGTCCCGCTTGAACTGCAGGTAAATGGCGACTCGAGGGTGACCTCCATGCTTTTCCCTAAGCGAGACTTCTGGGTACTCACCGAAGATCCTGAGGATCCAGATGGCTGCTATGCCACCTGGGCTCGCCGGATCGAGGTTGGCCAACGATTTGTTCTTCTATGTTGCGCCGGCTTGCTCGTGGATGAAATGCAGCGGTTACGAAATCCGGAACATTTTAATGGAGCAGGACTAATAAATTGGACCGAAAAGCGCGATCTCGGTAATCAGATCGTCGAGTTTGTTGGATGCATGGTTTTGAATTATGAAATTCGGGCTTATATGCCAACATCTGGTTGTGAGGCACTTGTTGACGCACTGATGCCTCGTTCAGGATTTTCCGTGTCACTAGCCGGGGGATTGCGTGATCCAAATCAATCGGCATGGCTTGAAGGGTATCCCCCGAGCATTCGGGCGCATGGATTCACCAGCCGGGTGCGAGTACAAGTTAAGCGAGAGGGTGCTGAACCGTGGCAGTCCGATTCACAGGATCTGCCCAATGGTCAAGCCCTACCACTTCCAGATGATCTCAAGCAAGGTAATTATGTTATTTTTGCGGAGTCTGAAGGCATCACAACTCGCAGGCACTTCAGAATCATCCCTTGGGGTGCGATGCTCGCGCCCCAGGAGCCAGATTACTTGAAGAATCCTGATCCGCTTGCCACCGCATCGCTTGGCACCTGTGGGGCTGCATTTTTGGATGACCCTTTAAAAGAGGAGTGGACGTCATGAGCTCCAAACTTGCTTACTTTGTGTTTATACCGGGGTTTAATAATAACAATCGAAGTGATTTTTGTGTTCGGCTGCGTGATTACATCGTCAAAAATCGCCAACAACAGCAGTTTCCAATTATTCGTTATGAGCCTGGAAAAGGAAAAGAATGTTATGTCGGAGTGGGCGTTGAGATGGGCCTATTTGACGATAATGATGAGGCCCGACAACTTCTTGGCGAGGCTGTCGGTCGGGTCATTCCTAATTACCATTGGAAACCATTGTATGTTAAGGACGTCATAAATATATGTAAAGTTTTGCGTAGTCCCGTTAACTGTGAAGGTTTTACTACGAGATTGATCTTTGAGCAGAGGGTTGAATGGGCAATAGCCGCCAGTATACAACTCAGAGAGAACCTCGACGACCCGTCATCCGTTGAAGTCGAGATCCAGAATACACTCTCGGTCGAGCACAATCGTCTTCTGTATTGGTGCAGTTGCGTCGGCTCGGGCGATCTCGCCAGACTAGTTGCAGTGGTGAAGTCCCTTGGCACTCTGCCGGAGGGCGCCGGCATCTGGTCCTTGCTGCGACGGATGATTGTTCTGGGTCATCTTGAGGTGGCTCGGACCTCATCGGGTTGGCGATGGTCAATCGCGCCACCGGTTCGGATCACTCCTGCGTCTGGGGGCCCGGCCTTCTCCGCCGGACGCCGCCTCCCAAGCGACCTGAATGCCGAAGGGGTCGTGTCAGAATCCCAGAAACTCGGGCCGGATATTACCTCTTGCCCCGCATGGGAAGGGGCGTACTCAGCCAGACGTATTATTGATCGCCTACCCAAGCTTGATGATTTTATCGCATCGGCATCGGCGTGGAACGAGACCGATTTTACTGCTTATATTATTAAGCGCATTGATGACGATAAGTACATCATCGCTCCCGAAGCAGATCCCTTCGGCGTTCATCTGTTTGAGCGAGACGGCCGCCTAACCTGGGCCTGGTTCGACAAAACCAGGAATCGCTGGATTGTGAGTGACCCACTCACGATATCCTTCCTGCACCGGGCCACGGCCGGACTTGCAATCGCGGCCTTAGATGAAGAGGACAGCCTCATTATTCCATGGTCAGACCGCTGGCCGATCCCATACGAGCGAGCGATGGTCCTATGCTCTGGTAAACTACCGCTGGTCATCTGCGACAACAATAATAATCTATTACTGAAGTACAAAGGCATTCCTCGGGAGCTGGCCACGCAGGTCGCCGGCAATCTGGGAGTTCAACTCGGAGGCAACAATGCATGATTTAACGGGCGCCCACCGCCGGCTTTCGACGATTTACCGCATGTATATAGAGAGCGCATTCCCGCTCCGCTATCCAGCCATGGACCGTGAGCGGCGAGCGAAGCTCACGGGTTCGGATCTTCTTGCGATCGAGCCGCTCGTCGAGCCAGTTCCTGTGTACCCCTCCTCTAATCACACGCTCGCCTCAGCCGCCAATGCCCTGGGTAACGATTATGCAGGACTAGCGCAGTTGGGAGCCGGGCTCATCCCTGCGGGCCGCACTCTGTACGAGCACCAATGGAAAGCCCTCAGAGAAGTTGTCCTTAACCAGAAGGACGTTGTTGTCACCACCGGAACCGGCTCAGGCAAAACCGAGTGTTTCCTACTCCCCATTCTCGCCGCACTTGCAAACGAGTCTACTCGCTGGAGACCGGTACATGGCGCGAATGATCGCTATTGGTGGCAATCTCTCAAACCCACTCCCGGTGATCGCGTATCGCAGTGGGAGCACGCATGCGGCACGCGTACTCACGCTGTTCGCGCCTTAATTCTATACCCCCTAAACGCACTGGTAGAGGACCAACTTCGCCGTTTGCGCGAGACCCTCGATAGTGCTGAAGCACATCAGTGGCTCGATCAGAAGCGTGCTGGGCAACGAGTAACCTTTGGCCGCTACACGGGCCAGACCCCAGTGTCCGGACAGAGAGATAGTAAGTCGGCCGTTAAACGATTGGTGAACGAGCTGAAGGTCGTTCACGAGGACTGGAATACGGTGACCGCAGCGATAGCCAAGGGCAGGGTGCCTGAGAGCTTGAAGTACCATTTTGCCAACATCGATGGCGGCGAAATGTGGTCTCGCTGGGACGCACACGATACGCCGCCCGACATCCTGATTACCAATTACTCCATGTTGAATATCATGCTCATGCGAAGTATCGAGCAAGGGATGTTCGATCAAACCCGGGACTGGCTCAAAGAGGATTCGTCGAATGTTTTTCACCTGGTAATCGATGAGCTTCACAGCTACCGTGGCACATCCGGTACCGAGGTCGCCTACATCCTGCGGATCCTGCTCGATCGACTTGGACTAGACCCTACCTCAACTCAACTCCGGATTTTAGCAACCTCCGCAAGCCTCGATGGAGGTGAGAAATCATTAAAATTCTTGCGCGAATTCTTCGGTCGCGGCGACCGCTTCGAACTAATCAGCGATAGTCCGGTCCCTACTTCCCCTGATTCCATAAAAACTATTCGTACCCACGCCACGGCTTTCGCAACATTTGCACAAACATTACAACCGGATGAACTTAAACCCATGTCGCCACCTGACCTCGAATCGCCCGCTGGCGCAGAGGCGGTCAGGAGTCTCGCTGTCGCGGTAGAAGTCGAGACCACCGAGGGAGAAAAGGTTGAGAATCTGCTTGCGCGGGTTGTGGATCGGACTAAGGCCCATGAAGCAGTCCGTCACGCGGCCTCCGCCGCCGGCATTTTCCCCCGTGCGACCCGTCTTTCCGATCTCGATTTAAACCTGTTCGGCTCTCGCAACGCAGAGCCATCCAACGCGCTGCGCGGAGCGCTGCTAGCGCTTGGAGGTGCTCGTCGACTCGACAGCGGCAGCGCCCCCCAGCCCCTGCGCGCACACCTGTTCTTTCAAAACCTAGAGGGCCTATGGGTTTGCAGCAATCCCGGCTGTAGCGACACTGGTTGTCGACAGAGCCGCGATAATGGAAATGTGCCTGAAGCCAATGTGCCTGAAGCTCCAGTCGGTTCACTCCAAACCAAGCATTGCTTGTCGTGCGTGTGTGGATCGCGTGTGCTTGACTTACTCGTCTGCAACGCCTGCGGCGAGGTATTCTTGGGTGGTTTCACGCGTTCTGCTGGAATCCACAAGGTGATGACCGTCGACCAGCCCGACCTCGAGGGGCTTCCCGACCGAATTGGCTTCAGTCGTCGTCATGCGGAGTACGCGGTATTCTGGCCTTCTCGGTCCGACCTCGAAGACAATAAGATATACCAACATCATGGTAAAACTCACAGGTGGGTACATGCGAAACTTAATCACACATCCGCCGTTGTCAGAAAGGGGGCAGGCGCTTTGTGCGATAACGAAATTGAGGGTTGGCTCTTCACAATCAATGACCCCAATGCGTCGGCTCTTCCATGTATCTGCCCGCGCTGCAAGACCGACTACCGCCGTGCCAAGAACATTGCCACTCCGCTCCGGCAGCACCGCACTGGCTTCCAGCGTGCCTCACAGGTCCTGGTAGGCGCGCTGATCCGTGAAATGCCCTCGGTGTCCCGTAAGTTGGTGCTGTTTTCCGATAGCCGCCAAGATGCCGCCAAGCTCTCGGCCGGAATTGAGCTGGACCACTACCGCGACATGGTTCGAGTGTGCCTTCTGGAAGCCGTAGGTCATTACCGCAATCTGTTGGTTCCAGCCCTCAAGCACAATCAATCCAACGAACTCAAGGAAGTCCTAATAGAATTTAATCCTGACCTACAAGGTCTTATCGATGCCTACAACGGTGAAACCAGACCGTCCTATGACCGCGGACGTCGTATGTTCCCTGATGTCTTTAGGGCACTTAAGGATTTTCAAGACGGCGATCCGCTTCCTACGGGCGTGTTGGCCTTGCTCTGTGCGTTTCCTGATCGCGTGCCGCTCCATCTGCTTAGAGATGTAGTCTTCGAGCGACTGTTGGGCCTAGGCATCTGCCCTGGTGGCACCCGCGGGGGGGTGCTTAGGTATGCAAACGAGATAGACCAAAAAGGAAGGAAGAAAGATTGGCGTGACTGGTACACCTGTTTCAACTGGGAGAAATCACCGCCGAAACTCTGTGATGTTCTTACCCCTGCAGCGAGGACGCACGAAGTTCACTTACGAAACGCTCTTCTCGGTGAGATTGTTCAGTGCCTGTTCCCACACACGCTGCGTAATTTCGAGAGCCTGGGACTAGGTTGGGCCACAGGCGACTTCCCAGCGACAATTTCCGCGGAGCTTCGCCAGGCCTGCGCTGTCACAATCCGAGCTCTGTGCGAGAGAAAGAACTTCCGCTACTGGCACTTATTTAGTCCAGCAAAAGTAGCACAGGGTACTAATCTTCAGAGGGATATTTGCGCGTTTATCAACTCAGTAGGACTTGAGCCAGAAAATGTGAAAAAGGCGCTCGTTAATGCCGGTCTCTGGATGGAGGGTCTCAATAACCCAGGCATCGACTCTGACAAACTGTGGCTCCAACTACCTGCTCAGGATGTTCAGGGTGGGCCTGTCAACGGATGGAAGTGTCCCGAGTGCAATGCTTTCTACCTTCACCAAGCCAACGGGACCTGCATTGACTGCAAGGTAGAACTTGCCAATGCAAATGCACCAGTATTGATGGATTACTACCGATACCTCGCCCGCGATTCTGGCCAGGCATTCCGTTTGCGCAGTGAGGAGCTCACTGGTCAGACCAATGCCGACGATCGCCCTCAAAGGCAGCGGTGGTTTCAAAATGTTTTCCTAGACAAGGAGATACCAGAGATTTCCTCGATCGAACTGCTCAGTGTAACTACCACTATGGAGGCTGGTGTTGATATCGGGTCGTTGCTAGCGGTCATGATGGCAAACATGCCCCCGCGGCGATTCAACTACCAGCAGCGGGTTGGCCGCGCGGGCCGCCGCGGTGCCGGGATTTCGACCGCTCTCACATTCTGCCGTGGACGCAGCCATGACTCGTTCTACTACCAACGACCGGAGTCCATTACCGGCGACCCTCCACCCCCTCCCTATGTCGATATGCGCCGTGAGGAGATTCTCTTCCGTGTCATAAGCAAAGAGATCCTACGGTTGGTATCCTTTGATATACCCGCTGCGGTGGGGAATGCCGACGACGATGAGCCTCCATTCCATGACAGCGTTCATGGCGAGTTCGGCCCTGCTGAAAACTGGGAATCGGTTAAGGACAGTCTGGTGGAAAGGCTTCTCTTGCCAGACACACGCAATGAGATCGACCGCTTCACAAATCTTCTAACCGCTGGAACAGAATGGCAAGAACAGCCTGAAGAACTGGCTGGGCTTCGGGATAAGGTGTGGGGCTATGTGAGCAATCGGCTTCCCCAGTTGATCCAGGAAATAGGCGAAAGCCGGACACACACGCAACTAGCACTCAGCGAGCGTTTGGCTGCTGCGGGCGTACTGCCAATGTTTGGCTTTCCAACCCGAGTGCGCCTCCTGTTCACGCGGACCCCGAGATCCGGATACCCCTGGCCGCCGAAAAATGGCACGGTCGATCGCGACCTGGACATTGCAATTGGACAGTTCGCTCCGGGGTCGCAAACGGTGAAAGACAAGAAAGTCTATACATCTTCAGGAGTTGTTGACTTTGTCCCGAGAGGCAATATCGTCCGTAGCAAACCTGGGTTTGTCCCTCCTCTGACGGATGCAGTCGCGAGAACGGGAAGGTGCCTCAACTGCCAATCACTCCATGTGCTAGATGAAGCTCTGCCTCCCGCAGGTGGAAATGACCCCATCCTTGCGGAGTGCCCTGTCTGTCATCAACTTCAGTTGCAGTCGATTGATGCCCGTGAACCGCGGCACTTTTACTGCGAGGGTAAGTCCGAGGACTTTGAAGGTGCCTTTGAGTGGGTCCCCCGCGCAACTCGACCAATGCTTGGTATGAACGCTGATGACCCCATTGCCCTCCAAGATACCGGGACCTACCTTCGCCCTGTGTCTGAAGACGTGCTCACGCTAAACGACAACGGAGGAAAGGGAGGATTCGATTTTCTCCCTGTTGATGTCACGGGCGATGGCATAAATGGATATATCGTACCTGAGTTTGGCAAGGAGGAACGCGTCCCCCCAGTAATTGGTGACACCTTCCGGATTGCTCTACTTTCGCGTCGCCGAACCGATGTCCTGCTGTTTGGCATTAATCACTGGCCGGGGAAGCTGTTCGCATCTCCTTCGGTAGTCACCGGTCGAGCGGCTTGGTTCTCCTTCGCGTTTCTGCTTCGCACCGCTGCAGCCAATCTGCTCGACGTTGATGTCAACGAAATTCTGGCAGGCGCACGGACGCTCAATCTCGATGGACGCATTCAAGGCGAGGCGTTCCTCTGCGACAGCCTGGAGAACGGAGCTGGGTACTGTCGCTGGCTTGGCAACCAGGAAAATGCTGCGTCCCTGCTGCAGCGAGCCTCTGAAATTGTTGAACGCTGGTCTAGCGTAGGCAGTCCTGATAAGCCAGGGCACGGACGACTTTGCGACAGCTCATGCAATGACTGTCTCCGTGACTTCTACAACTTGCCATATCACGGCCTGCTGGATTGGCGTCTCGCCGCCGACATGCTCGCCATCGCGCAAGGAAAGGCCGATGCCCTTGGTGCGATACCCAACGGCCTCCCCGAACACTCGCACTGGCGGTCCTTGTACTGTGGCGATCAAGGGACCGTTGCGCGTGCTCTCGCTCAGTTTGGTTACACCATTCAGCAATCGCAATTGGGGCCGGTGTTCGCTAGGAAAGGTCATACGCTTGTTCCGTGCCATCCGATGATCGAACATCTTCCAGAGATCTGTGACCAGGGAATTCAAAACCCTCTCCTGATGAATCCATTCATCGCGGTGAGAAGACCGGGGGATTATCTATAGTGCTTTCAAAAAATTATCGCAATCCCTTTGGCTGTCGCTCAAAATCGTATTGCTTGTCGGACGGGCAGGACTTGCCCGATAAGGGGCTCTAAAAAACGACTTGATCTTACATCTGCAAAGATTATGGATGATCCGTGTCCGTTCTGTGAAAACCCTTCTTGCGAGGTATGTTAGCCTTAGAGTTTTCAATAACAACCCTTATAAAATAACGATTTCCTTTATTACCACTGCTTGGCCATTAATTCCTTGCTGCTAAGTGCAATAAGGACTTGAGACAAAGCTAACCCAATACTCCTGCAAATCAACCTTACAGCTTTTGTCAATCAGGTAAGCAAAAAACTGATTGAGTTCGCTGGCACCTGTACTTCGCCGAACGGACATATTCAAAACGAAAAAGCCCACAACCAATTTTAAGGCTGTGGGCTTTTTTCTCGCTTTCGGGGTGACTACTGTGCCTGCATCGAGGCTGTCAGCACTTTCTGGATCCGCTCTTGGCATTCATCCAAATGTGCTTTACTCGAATCATCCATAACTATGGCTTTGTTTGCTAAAGCAGCGTTGGTGCTTTGCTGGATTTCTTTCAGATGCATTCTTGCTAAGCTTCTTCCTTCAGCAATTCCAACGGGATTTAGTGCTAGATCCGATAACGATTGCAGATACTTGCGCTGCAAATTCCTGCGAATTACTGAAAGGTTTAACTCTTTCTTGTTCTGCTTGGTTGCAGTTGCGACTTCGCCCCAAATACCTTCCGTTAACGATCTAAACACTTCACTAATTGCAAGTGGTTTGTCGTTGACCGCAGCTTTAGGAAGGTTGTTCTGAATTCTCGACAGTGTGGCGTTATTTAAAAACTGGTTGATCGCTAGGCTTTGTATGGCCAGCACCTTTTGATAAAAAGGGTAATCCACACTCGAGGTTACGCTATCGTTGCCCCAGTGCATCCAACGATCCGCAGCAAGTTTTCGCAACAGCTCAGGGGGGAACTTAAATGCATTATCCGAGAGAATATTCTCCTCGATAAATTTCAACGCATCTCGCTGCTTCTCTCCACTAACCGGAATGAATGGGTCTCTTGCACCTGGATCCCCCTTATGATCGCGGTGCATGTATTCGCCACCAACAAAGTTGGCAGCAAGGGCACCTGCGTTGCCATGCTGATTTAGTAGCACATTAAACGCGGTACGAACGCGCTGATAACCTTCGCCATTCTCAATGGTTTTATCTGCCAATACCAAGGCAAGTTCTTTTGCAATTTGAACCCGTTCCTTGGCAAATAAAAGAGGATCAGCTCCAAGATCCCAAACATTTACCAGCGGATCCGAGGATCCCATCATGTCTTCATCGGTTGCGTAATCGTTGCCGAATTTTGGTGCAAGCTTGGCGATTTCTCGCAACTTTTCCACTTCGCCTTCGGTTCCACCTGTTAACGGTTTGTACGCATATTCAATCGCCCAGTAGTCGTATGGCCCAATGGTGCTGGTGTAGTAATCACCTTGAACTTTACCCTTGGGGGCTATGTTCGTAGGGGCATAATCCATCACGGAACCAACCAATCCCTGCTTACGCGTTATATTTATATCGTGAAGCTGGTCGTTTTTAAGAAATGTACTCGCCTTGAAATTATGCCTTAGCCCCAAGGTATGCCCTACCTCGTGCATAGTAACTTCTTTGATCGCTTGGGCTAATAGTTCCTCGGGGATTTTTTCGCCAGGTTTTAATAAACTTCGATCCATCGCAGCAAGGGCTGCCAAGCTTAATTCATGCTTCATGTGCGAACTGCATTGGCAGAGGCCGTGTTGACCTGCAAGTTCCATTGCGCTTTTCCGCTCATCCACCACGGTGCTTGCATTATTCCAGTTTAAACCGTCACGGAATAACCCCGGTAATGCTGGTATCTGTTGATAATTTAAACCTTTCCGTGCTTCAAATATCGTACTCGCAGGTTCCATTCCTGCAGAATAAAGCTTCGATTCTTGTCTCCAGAATCGCACCATGCTGGCATCAAATATAATATCAGCATCTAGAATTTCACCGGTGAGGGGGTTTGCACGGGACGGCCCCATGGCAAATCCCTGATCCGTTGTTATCCAGCGGAAGGTGTTGTAGTTTATATCTTCCGGATCGAAATCTTCGCTTTCTTGCTGACGCACTTCGATTGCATCTCGAAAGCCAATTTTTTCAAACGCTTTGTTCCATTCTAATATGCCTTCCCTAACGGAAGCACGGTATTCATCGGGGACAGATTTTTCAATCCAGAAGACAATCTTCTTGCGTGGGGGCGAAAGCTTTCCCGGATTCTTTGGGTCGATAGGGTCTGCTCGTTCTAGTCTCCAACGGTTTACATAACGGGTGAAGGTTGTATCCGTGTTGTCGGTGCTAAAATCTTTGATTGCTGTAAGAAAATGGCCCACGCGATCATCGGCTTGCCTTGGCTGATACCCCACATCGGAAAGCGAACTAATCCCGTAATGGATGACAACCGTTTCGCCTCGGGAATCGATAACATTATCGCCTGCACCACCGTGGAAACCTTTGCTTCTACCACTGCCTGTGTAGGTAGCGGAAACTTCAAGCTCGATGTTTTTAGGAAACGCCTTGACCTTGCTCCACGAACTTCGATTCGGGTCGAACATTCCTAAGCCGAGTTGGGCAAAGTCCGACATAAAAATATCGTTGAGGTTGATCAAGATGCTTTGCCTACCCGGATTGATGGAAACAATTCGTAAAGCGAGCAGGATAGAATCGGTGTAGGTGGTTTCGACCGCTTTTGCGGTAGGGGTTCCTGGTTTTGCAGTGAATCGAACATTGCGCCTGATTAGCTGCACCTTATCCCCGACTTTTTTGAAGAATACAACCCATTGGTTGTCGAAATTAAGGGTATGTCCGCCCATTCCCGCACCTCGGGCGATTGCGATGGGAAGTAAAAAATTTCGTTCTAATTGGTCGGGTCGGATTTCTGCATAAAGCTTGTCATCCTTTTGATGAAGCTTAAAAAGCCCTTCAAATTCTTTTGCCCCTTTTACCACCTTTTCGAAATCTTCATATTTCTTTTCTGCTGGTTCTACCTGACCTAATGGCGCTAGCTGGCCTAAAACTAAAGTTGAATGAATGAAAGGTAAGCTTAGTATTCCAAGCAGACATACTAGACCAAGGAACCGGTTAAACATTTTTTCTCCCCGACTTACAAAAGTTGTGTTGCAAAATTAATCATTCGATGACCATTTAATAATAGATGACTATTTAATAATAGACGGGGGACGACAAGGAAACAAGAATAAACTGCCCAAACATTGCCGATTTCGCAACCAGAATAACCGTTAAAATCGTAACACCTTTAATTCATTAAACTTTTCCAAGCTTTAGCCCCTTTGTGCCGATCTTAGATTACATATACTTCGGAAATTACAACTTTCCGAATTAGAAGCACTATTTATTACGCTGATTTTTAAATGGAATTCGTTAAGGATACTTTAATTATGACCGCAAAATTTACTCGAAGAACCATTATCCAAGGCTTGGCTGTTGGCACCCTTCCCGCTCTTCTTCCATCCGAAGCGCCCGCCCGCGTTAAACACGATGGGCGGGTCGTTGGTATTATGTCCGGGGCACGGGCCATCGTCGAAACACTGCTTGCAGAAGGTTGCGAATGTGTGTTCGGAATTCCAGGGGCTCAAGGAAATGAGCTTTGGGACGCTATGAAATCTCGAAACCTTCCCTACCTTTTTGTTACCCATGAATTTTCCGCATCAACCATGGCAGATGGCTACGCCAGGGCCACAGGCAAGCCAGGCGTTATTAGCGTTGTTCCGGGGCCGGGGCTTACCAACTCCCTCACCGGCATTGGTGAAGCCTTGCTCGATAGCATTCCTATGGTTTGCATTGTGGGGGATGTTGCTCGGGGTGAAAAATATCGGCCCTTTCAGGTGCATGAACTTCCTATGGAACAACTGCTTAAACCAGTCACCAAGGAAGTTATCTCTGTTTCTACCTTGGATGAAATTCCCACCGCGATTCGAAAGGCATTTAACAAAGCCAAGGAAGGCGAACCCGGCCCTGTAGGCGTACTCGTCCCTTACAACCTGCTTATCGAATCTACCCGTTTTCATAACGAACCCCTCCCCTCAAGCTCTATCCCTTTCGATGAAATCGCTTTCACCAAGGCCCTCGACCTTCTCAAAAACTGCAACCTGAAAGTTGGTATCTACGCTGGCATTGGTTGTCAGGCTTTCTCTGATGAACTCACCACTCTTTCAGAAATTCTGCAAGCCCCCGTTGCCACCAGTGTTTCAGGCAAGGGTTCAATTGATGAATGTCATCCTCTAGCAGTTGGCTGGGGTTATGGCCCTCAAGGTACTCCCACCGCTGAAAAAGCTTTTATGAATGTTGATCTCGTCCTTGCAATAGGGGTGAAGTTTAGTGAGGTGTCTACTGCATTTTATTCTCTTCCCTGCAAGCGATATTTAATCCAAGTCGATGCCAACGCTGATAACATCGGGAAAATTCAAAAAGCTACCGTGGGCGTTCATGCAGATGCAGGTTTCTTTATGGGAAAACTTCTGGAACATCGGGATGAAATTCGTAGAAATCCAAACGAGAAAATTATTCATTCTATCGCCTCTTGGAAAGCAGATGATGTTCGCTTTAATAGTAAATCTTTTGCGAAGTGTGGCATCGAGCCTATGCAGTTTATTCTTTCTTTAAGAAAAGCAACCCGACCCGATGCACTTACTTATGTTGATGTAAGCTTAAGTGAACATTGGGCCGCTGAAGCTTTTACCACTCGCAGGCCTAGGCAGTACTTTAACCCAACTGATAATCAAGCGATGGGTTGGTCGATTCCTGCTTCCATAGGTGGGCAAAAAGCGTTTCCCGGTAGGCAGGTGGTTACGATTACAGGTGATGGTTGTTTTCTTATGAGTGCCATGGAAATTTCCACCGCTGCGCGTGAATGCCTTCCGGTTAAATTTTTTGTGCTTGATGATCAGGCTTATCAGTACATGCAGAAATTGCAGAAACAAGCCTACTTGCGCACCACTGCCACAATACTGGCAAAGTTAGATTATGAAGCTTTTGCCAAGGCATTTGGGGTTCATTACCACGAGATAAAGCCGGGGGATAATTTAGAAGCTTCGATTCAGGTTGCGCTTGATAAAAAGGGTCCTGTTCTTACTCGGGTTATTACGGATTATGGTCAAAGACCGGTCCGCTGGATTGATGCAGTTAAAGATCGCTATACAGAAGAGCTTTCAACTAGGCAAAAGTTAAAGTTCTTGGCTCGAATGGGGTCGCGTTCCCTCGACCCCCGTAAGGAAAATGATTAATAGCTGCTTAAGAAAATTAGCCCCAGATGAAAGTGAATTGCAAGAAACCTCATTCAGCTTCCTTGTTGATACCAGAGCCTCCGTTCGGCGAAGTACAGGTGCCAGTGAATTCAAGTAGGATCTTAATTACCCGATTGACAAAAGAGTGTGACCTTGTTCTCCTTCGAGTTATTGAAAACTCCAAGGCTAACAAACCTTGCAAGAAGGGTTTTCATTGAACGGTTACTTTCTTTTAATGAGATGAGTTTACAGCAGGCAAGCAGGTTGATCGAGGGTTTGAAGAGTGGATCGAGGGGTTAAAAAAAAGAACCCGGTTACGGTTGGCACACCATAAGCGAGTTCTTTTTTTAGCTATCAGTGGATTGAATAGGTTAGGTTTGGTTTATCTAAGTTGCCACATTGGGATTTAACTTTTTCCACTTCATGGAACCTGAGTTAAGACAAATACAGAAAGACAAAATTACAAGCAGTAAACCTGTAACGATAAAGCTAACTTGCCGAGACATCTGCAAAGGTTCCATGCTGCGCGAAACGTAATGGCGGCCCCGATCAGCTTCAGCGTTTTGTTAGCAGGCCCCCGAACTTCAGTGATGAGCCGGACTGATTGCCTACACCTTCCGCCATTTCTGAACCGGAGTCGGCTTCCCTCGCATGGTCTTTCCGCTTGGAACCTTACTCAATTTATGGATCATATGCGTTAACTTGGCTAGTGCTTGCCCCAATTGGCGGTGCGTTTCGGTAAACGGGTATTTTGCGCCTGTGTTCGCATTTAGCTCTTGGAGGTACTCATGCTGGTAGTTGGTGTAAAGAAACCGGACAATATCGTGCGTGACGAACTCCTTGTCCTGGGCAGTGATGGCATTGACAAGCATTGGTTGTGTAAGGATCGTCATTTACATCTCCATTCGCTCAAAGGCTGATTCAGCGTCCATCTAATGCGAACTCGAACTTAAGGACCTCGGTATCAAAGGAGATGGCATGCGCCAAACGCCCATCGGTCCAGTGGGCGCTCGGTTCCCATGAAGCTGTCAGCACGCTTCGCAGCCGATACCAGACAGTAAGTGACAACATGCGTTTGTCGAAAGCGTCGCGCATCTTTGCCGCTGTGTCTTGGTCCATCTCGATTTTGGCCAGGACAGAGACGTAATCCGTTGTTTCAGGGAGAACCTTCCCCTCCAGACCGGTGCTTTTCTTGTAATGCCAGAAATAGAAATGTAATGGAACCGTGTAGACTTTCCCAGCAAAATCGTATTTGCCAGGGTCCAGTATCGCATTTCGGGCCAAATACCAACTTACTACTTGGGATTGGTCTTTCTGATCGAAGGTGGACCGATAAACCACTTCGCGGCCCTGGCGAAACTTGAACTCGTTGCCAGCGAGTTCGCGCAGTGATTGCAGGAAACTATCGGCGTTTAAAAGATTTCCCTTTCCGCCGGGCGGAGCCTGGAAGGCCGTGGCGTTCTGAATGGCTTGTGCGAATTCCTTTTTCTTCTGTTCAGATTCTTTTTGCGCAAGATCCTTTTTCTTCGCTTCGTCTGTTTTCTTGAACTGGTCCTTGCTTTCCCCTGTCCCCTTGTTTTCTTGGGGCAACTTTTGAGGTTTTGGTACAGTTGAGGGTGACTGGTTACGGGTTTTAGGGTCGGAGGCCTTCGCAATCGACCCTTGCGTCTGAATGCTGTCTGACTTTGAGAAAACGCCGCTGGCCCAAAGCGCCACCACGGTAGTGCCGATCACCAGCACGAAGAATCCCGCGCCTAGGCCGATGAAGAGTCCTACACGGATTGGGCGTAGTTCATGCGGGCGCGAGGAAGGAGCAAATTCGAAAGATTGCCCACCCGTCGCAGAAGGAGGCGTTGGCGCTAGTTGTGGCACTTGGAACGTGTGGCCACATTTCGGACATTTCGTCCGCCTCCCCGCGTCCTCTTCCTTGAACTGGAAGCTTTTCCCGCAGGACGGGCAACCGAAGTGGATCATCGAAAGTCCTCCGAAAAGCCGCCGAACAGGCATTCGTTTGCGCAACCTATCACGGTCAACATTGCGCCCTGCGCAAACTATCGCCAGCGAGTCACGGAAATGGGCGTAATGATTATTATTCTATTAGCATAGTATGACGATGAGAAAAGTTTAGTCAATAAAAAAGACAGAATTACTGTAACGCTTTCGGCGAAGTACAGGTGCCAAAAAGCGAATCCAATCAGGTTTCTTAATTACTTGATTGGTAAAAACGTGTGAGCTTGTTCTACCTCGAGGTATTGAAAACCCAAGGGTAACATGCCCCGCAAGAAGGGTTTTTCACAGAACGGTTATGTAACAGAAACTATAAACCCAGCAAACGCAGTTGCTTAATTTTGTAGCGTAAAGCTATTGCAGGGTATTCATTTCTTTTTAAATTACCTAACTATTCCTGAAGGTTTTATTAATTCTTCAATAGAAGTTTCAAGCATGGTGCCATCGGTAAATGGGATGAAGAATTTTTTCTTAGCCCCCTGATTTAATGCTGGGAAAGGGCAGGATGATGGAAATAACTCTGAAGGTAGGTTTAGTTCAAACTCAAGAATATTTCCTTTAGATTCATCAAGAAGCAGGGATCTCCCCGAGGTTAGAAACAGAAATATTTTCCCTTCAATAACAAAAGGTTCAACCAATGGAGCAGCATCAAGTTGAGTACTCCAGAGAGATTTTCCCCGAAGTGGATCGATCCAAGTAAAGTTAAAAGAGTTAGAAATGAGGGCAGAGCGGAATTGCTGGTTTTCGTTTTTGCAACTCCAAAGAGATTTAGGATTATTCGAAGTTTCAAAAGATGCGATTTTTGAAAATGCCCCCTCGGGAGTGAAGAGGAAAGAAAGGAAAGTGCCCGAGGTAGAAAGAAAAGTGCCTAGGGTTCCTTTTTCTGAAACAAAGGTTTTAAGTTCAAGAAGATTAGGGGAAGAAATATCTGCTGCAGTTTTAATCTTTTCGAAATTGGAGGAAGGGTCGTTGTTCCAACGGAAAAAAGATATGCCATTGATGCTTTCCGAGAAACAGAAAGTATTTTTATCAAGACCAGCAAGGTGGCATTTGCTGTTGTTTTCGCCGGAGGTGGATTTCCACCTAGGGCCATTAGTAACTAAGGCGTTTTTCCCTTGGATAGAAATACGCACAATATTGCCCGATGCCAAGGGAACTAGAATGTGATCGCCAAGAGAAATTGGTGTTGAAGCAAAAGGTTGATTAATTTGAGGAATGGAAAAGGATTCGATTTGAGGGTTATCATTTTGTAAAGTAATGCGTTTGAGAGTTACTTTGTTAGATACAGATTCTTGGATAAGTTGCAGACAAGATTTTTTATCTTCTAGTTGAAAGAGGAAGGAACTGCAGGGTGCAATTGTCTCGTTGTTCGTAGCTAAGGAAAAGGCGCCTTCAGTCCAAGGGGCACTAGAATTATCAGGTGAGGTTTGTGTGAGGAAAAGATTGCCGGAATGATCGGAAAGAATAAAGGAGTTTTTTCCCTCGGGGGTATTGAGTGTTAAAGGGAAAGAGTTGAAAACAGGGGCGATAAGAGTTTTCCAAAGGATGATATTTTTAGCGGGGTCGATTAATTGAACGAGGTTAGAACCGTTGGAAGTGGAGGTAGTAAAGGCCCAAGCGTTTTTTTGTAAAGCAGGATCTAAAATTTCTTGAGCGCTTGATTTTCGGACCCCAAGTTTTTTGAAAGGCGGCTTGGATGGCGTAAGTTTTAATCCATCGCGAAGGTTCCAAGCAAAAAGAAGTTTACAGTAATTACCTTTAAAAACGATTTCGGCTTCAGCTTCATTTAAAGTTATTAGTGAAGAAACACCTTTGTCAGAGTTAAGGCTTTCAAAATAAAATGCAAGAGGTTTGTTTTGTGTTTTAGCATCAAAAAAAGGCACTAAGGGTGGAGACTTTCCTTGACCCCGTCTCCAAGAATAAAAGGAAATTTGTTGGGATTCGGTCAGGATGCCAAGCCTATTGCCGTTAAAAACCGGAGGTGAACTAAGCTTTTCAGGGAAGCTAAGTTTTTGAATTGGCCCAGTGATGTAACGGTTTTGTAAGTCAGGGGTGGAAAATACATTAAGGCTGGTTGTGGGGCCAAGTTCTTCCTGAGTAACAAGCAAATGGCTGGGCTCTTTAAAATCGTTAAGAAAAACAGGAATGGGAGATCCAAGAAGGGCGCCAAAACTGTGATTCGTGGAGATGATCCCTTTGCATTTTTTTGTGAGAAGGTCGAGGGATAAAATGGTACCCGGTTCAGCAGCAAGGAAGCAAGTATTAGACTCTGGATGTAAAGAAGGTGCAGTAAGAAGGGTTTGCCCAATAAACCATTTGCCAGTAATTTTTCCACCAGAAAGTTCGACTTCGAGAAGAAAACCCTCGATGCACGGCACAAGAGCACTATTATTCCAGGTTATGATGTTGGCCAAGCAGTTGCCATTAAGATGCGTTTTCCAGAGAGTATTACCTTGAAAGTCGAGAGCGGATAAACTGGAACCATTATCTTCCAAAGTAATTACGATGGGCTTTGACCCTTGGTCAGAAGAAAAAAGTAAGGGTAGATTTTCAACATCGATGCCTAGGCGTTTAGCCCAAAGCAGTCTGCCTCGTTTGCGTTCGAATGCGTAGAGGTTTCCTCGGACGATGGTAAAGATTGGGGAAAGATCTTCAGGACTCCAGTTCGAGGGAAGGTAAATTCTTTCGTTCGCTTGAAAGTATTTCCAAGACGATAAGATGGCGTTGGTTGCAAGAGTTGGTTTGGGTGAGTTTAATTGTGGGTCTTTTTCAAAGAGAATGGAATCAAGATGTTTAGATTTGGCTAAATCAATTGCAGTTGTGAATTGAGTAATAGTATTAAGCTCTGGGTTGCGAAGGCTTTCTTCATCTAATAGGCGGCTTATTTCTTTAAAAACCTTAGACGGAGTCGAAGCAAGGGCAAGTTGTAATTTGTTTAGGAAGGTTGTTTTATTTGCTGTTAGAACTGCTGCCTTTGCGAGATACATTCTTTTTTCTGAAATGAGGTTTAGGCCAACTTTTAAGATATCTTCATTTTGAGTTGATTGTTTGTAGGCGAGTGCAAGTTCGGGTTCGGCCCAATCTAGAAGGTTAAGGTTCGGTTCAGATTTTTCAAGTAATAAGTTAATTAAACTTAGGTAATGGGTGCCTACAATTGGTGTGCATCCTGCAAGTTCAATAGGTGAGGTTTCTAATTTTTTAAAAGTTGTTTCAGGGTTGTTTGCAGGGTCGTTAAGTTCAAGTAATAATGTTGCGATCCCGGCAAGGCATTTGTATTCGGTTATCCAGGTACTGTTGGGGTAAAGGTTGGAGAGTTCTTCGAATTTTACTTGGGCAAGTAGAAAATTATTTTCGGTTAGTTGTTCTTGAGCATAGTTTCGTTTTCGTTTTTCAGTTTCGATCTTGGTGACATCTTGAAAAAGCCAGACAGTAATGAGTGCAAGAACAACAAGAATAAAAATTCCAGCAGAATAAAGTAATCCTTTAGGAACATTCGTTTTATTGATTTGTGTTTTATCAGGAATTGAAATAGGGTTTGTCAAACTTTGAGGAGTGGAATGAGTTGCTGTTGGGTTAAGGTTAAGAATGGTTTTAGGTTGAACGGGGGGCTGGTGGTCTTTGAAAGTAGTAACTTTTGGTGCAGTAGAATTAGTGGGGGGTAAGCCCGCAAGCACGGTAATCCGTGGTTTTCCTTTGGGAGAAATTAGGGAAGGGTTTGAAACTAGGATTGTTTTTTCTGTAGTTGGGTCAATCAGGTTAGGTTCGTAGTACAACCAATCGCCGCACAAACATTCGACATAGTGATCGTGTTTACGATGTTTAAGTTTAATTTTAATACCACAAGATGGGCAAACCATATATTTCGCAGAAGATGCCATACTTCTCCAATGGGCACATTTGTCTTAAAGCTAGTCTCACTAAGGGGCTAGCAAACTATTTAAAGTTATTTTACACTTAAAATTCACTTGAAACATACCATTAAGAGTATGTTTTTAAAACTTAGATTATGAACAGTACGAAAAATAAATGGGGCTATTCCCTTGATAAACTCTGATTTAGATCGTGAAAAACAGTTAACCTTGGTTGGAGAAGCTCTGCGCGAGCAGGTGCGAGGGATGAAGGGAAATTTGTTGATTCTTGGGGCAGGCGGAAAGATGGGGCCTACTCTTGCAAGCCTTGCTGCGAATGCGGTTAAAGAAAGCAATTCAGCTTTAAAGGTCATTGCGGTAAGTCGCTTTTCAGACAAAACACAAAAGGATTGGCTAGAGCGGCGTAACATTCAGACCATAGCAGCAGATTTGTTGAAAGAGAATGAAATTAAAAACCTACCTGACGCTGATTGGGTGATATCGCTTGCTGGAAAGAAATTTGGGACCTCAAGCGAACCCTCAGAAACTTGGGCGGTGAACTGTCTGGTTAGTGCAGAAGTTTGTAAGCGCTATAAAGCATCAAAAATAGTGGCTTTATCAACGGGCAATGTTTATCCGAGTGTGCCAATTGATTCCTTAGGATCGAAAGAGGAAGATTTGCTAGTTGCGACAGGCGAATACAGTGCAGCAGCCATAGGCAGAGAAAGAGTACTTCAATATTATGCGAAGCATTGTGGGGTAAAAGTCGCAATTGTCAGGCTGAATTACGCTGTGGATATGGTTTACGGTGTTTTAGTGGATATAGCGCAGAAAATTATGGCCCATCAAACAATTGATTTAACTATGGGCTATTTTAATTGCATTTGGCAGCGAGATGCTAACGAAGCAGTGCTTAGGCTTTTGCCTTATGCTGATAGTCCAGAAGTGATTTTTAATTTAAGTGGACCTTGTTTTGGAGTAAGGCAGGTTGCAATAGAAATGGGGAAATATTTGGGAGAGAACCCAAAGTTTTTGGGCAACGAGGGGGAAACTGCGCTCCTTACGAATAGTTCGAAGCTGAACCAATTGCTTGGCCCACCTGTAACCCCTTTAGCCCAGGTGATTGAATGGACCGCGGGTTGGATAAAACAAAGGAGTAGGACTTTAGGCAAGCCTACGAAGTTTGAAGTGGTAGATGGAAAGTATTAAAAGTAATCAAAAACTTAATTATGGGTGGTCAACAATAACAAGGTTGTCTCGGTGAATAACTTCTTCGTAGGGGAGGATGCCAAGTAATTCGATAATAGATTCGGATTTTTTGCCTAGGATTTTAGCGATGTCGAGGGAGGAATAGTTTGATAACCCTCTGCCAAATTCTTCCCCAGCAAGGTTGCAAAGTGAAAGGACAGCGCCTTTGGTGAAGGAACCGGTAATGGAAGAGATTCCAATAGGAAGCAAGCTTTTGCCATTGGAGCAAATAGCATTAAGGGCACCTGGGTCGAGAGTAAGGGTGCCTTGAGGTCTAGCGGCCCACCCGAGCCAGCGTTTCCAAGCGGTCATATTTTGTTCAGCAGCAAGGAAAAGTGTACCAATAGGCTTGCCTTCGAAGATGGAATCAATGACCCTAGGAATGGAACCATTTGCCATAATTACGGATTCACCTGCCATCGTTGCGAGTCGAGCAGCTTTTAATTTGCTGCGCATTCCCCCTGACCCTAAAGAACTTTTAGTGATGCCCGCTTTTTCGAGAACACTTTTATCGATGCTTTTGACGGTATGAACAAGCGATGCAGTAGGGTCAGTGTTTGGATCTGCGGAAAAAAGTCCATCCACCACGGTTAGCAAAATCAGAAGAGGTGCTTGAATTAGATTGGTGACGAGGGCAGCAAGAGTATCGTTATCGCCGAAGCGAATTTCAGCAACGCTAATCGTATCATTTTCATTAATGATAGGCAGGCAATTGGATTCGAAGAGAGTAAGGATGGTGTTACGAACATTGAGGTATCTGGTGCGGTTATCAAAATCGCCAGCGGTGAGGAGGATTTGAGCGGTAGGAATGCCGTATCGGGTAAGAGAATCTTCATAGGCCCTCATAAGGAAGGATTGTCCGACGGCGGCACAAGCCTGAAGATGCCTAAGGTCGTTGGGTCGATGTTTAAGGCCAAGGCGGCCCATACCCGCACCAATAGCACCCGAACTAACTAAGGCAACTTTTTTACCTGCTTGCTTAAGTCTGTATATCTGGTCTGCTAAGCTATGAACTTGATCGGGGTTGAGGGTGCCATCGGCAAAGGTAAGAACATTGGTTCCGACTTTTATGACGACTGTATTCAAGTTTTTCAGAAGTTCTTTGCGGTCCAAGTCCATTTGAGGGTTCCGGTTGAATCGATTAGTGAAAACGGAAATTAAGTTACTTTTCATCCATTATAAAGTTAACCTGATAGGTCTTCCATCGATGGTATTATATGAAAAGTGGTCAAGTTAATTGACCTTTGGGCTTGTTAAGCATATACTTTGATATCGCTTTATAAAAGAAGCAAGAGATAATGTAATAGATTAGGGTAAAGTACACATAAAAGCGGGGTCATTAAATGCGCCTTCGTTTCACATTCGTAGCAATGATATTTTCTTTGGGGATCTGTCTTTCTTCAGTTCAACAATCGATGAGTTCTGATTCTATAGAAGAAACACGCCTTTTAGAACAAGCAAAAAAAAGTGAAATAAATGGTTCTTATGGAAGGGCCGCTTCTTTCTATGCCGAATATCTGCGGAGAAACAGAGATGATAGTAACGCCAACGATTCCTTTAACCGGATGAATCGTTTGGCCCAGCAAAACATTAGGCTTCAAGACCAGCATTATCGTAAATTAATCGTAGCGATAAGGCCAAGTCAGGTGATCGATCTTTGCATTCACATTGCCGAGATTTTAAGTAATAGTTATGTCGAAGTCGACCGTGCAAGGCCAGAGATATTATTTCAGCACGCAATGGATGAAGTGATACCATTGCTTAAAAATCCATCTTATTTAGAACCTATTTTAGGGACATTGAATACAGATGCAGCGAAAATAATTGAGATAAGAATAAACCAACTTCGGAAGCAACCCATTTTAAATCTAGCGGAGTTAAGGGAAACTCTGATGGAATTAAATGGCGAAATACGAAATTCAGCTTGGTCTGAAAATACAACGCGTGCTTGCAACCTCATCCTTTTGGAATGTGCCCACGGAGCTTGCCAAGGGTTGGATCAATTTACCTTGCTCTTTACACCTTCCCAAAAAGCAATTCTTGATTCTGCTTTTGCAGGCAGGCAACCAGGGGTAGGCCTAAATGTTGTATTTTCAAACGGTCACTACGAGGTTTCTCGTGTTTTATCTGGTAGTTCAGCGGAGGAAGCGGGTTTGCTTCGCGGAGATTTAATATTTTCGTTACAAGGTATCCCCGCAACGATGATGACTCAGGCCCAAGTGAATGCGTTGATGACTTCCCCTGCGGGCCAAGAAATTGAAATGCAAGTTCAGCCCCAAGGTATGAGCACGATAACAGATTTAAAGCTTCGAAGTAAAATGATAGTGATTCCCAGTGTAGATTGGGATGTGATTGGGCCGACCGCAGCAGAAGTAATCGGTTTAGTTCGGGTATCTTCGTTTAAGGAATCAACAACGAATGAATTTAGGGAAGCACTTGCTAGGCTTCAAACAGTCGGGGTAAGAGGTTTGATAATTGATCTTCGAGGAAATCCTGGGGGTGCATTTAAATCGGCATTAGGTTCAGCAGATCTATTTCTTGATTCGGGAATCATTGTTCAATCAGAGGGCCAGGTAAAAGAATTCAATAAAAGTTTTGCCTCAAGTGGTTCGAATCCATTTGCGCTGCCCGTGGTAATAATGGTGGACGAAGATACCGCAAGCAGTGCAGAAATACTTGCTGGCGCCTTGCAACAACACGGGAAGGCAAAAATTGTAGGAAATCGTACGCGTGGTAAGGGTTCGGTGCAATGTCTTATTCCAGTCGATAAAGCGCCTTGGGATAAACTTCCGGGGGGGGTTCAACTCACGGTTGCTAAGCTTAAACTTCCTACCGGTCAGACCTTCGAAAGAGGCTTATTGCCTGATGTTCGAGTTGAGGGGGATTCTAACGCTGTTTTTACCGCAGCTAAACTTGAATTATTTAGATTGATTGCAAAAGCGGTAGAAGGCGGTACTTCTGCTACTGTGCCTTTGAAATAGCAAACTAACAAATTTACATTACTAAATAGCGGTATAGTTAGACTTTATGTGCTTTACGAGCAATAAGTGCTGCAACATAACCAGCTTTGAAACCAGCATCAATGTTTACGGTGGTGACATTTGCAGAGCAGGCGTTTAGCATAGTAAGTAAAGCTGAAAGCCCGCCAAAGCAGGTGCCATAACCTATGCTGGTAGGAACCGCAATAACAGGGCAATCGACAAGGCCTCCAACGACGCTGGGTAGGGCGCCATCCATTCCTGCGACCACGACGATGGCATCTGCATCTTGAAAAGATTTGCGATTGTCGAGAAGGCGATGCAAGCCTGCGACGCCAACATCTGGAATAAATCGTGTGAAAGCCCCTAAGGCATTGGCTGTGTTCATAGCTTCTCTTGCAACGGGAATATCGCCCGTGCCAGCAGTGAGAATGGTGACTATTCCTTTGGTAGGTAAGGTAGCATTAGGATTAGTACGAAGCAGGAAAGTTCGGGCAATATCGTCGATTTGAGCGTTAGGGTAAAGGCTTCGAAGTCGTTTAGATTGTTCGATATTGAGCCGTGTTGCAAAACAATCTTGGCTAGCCTCGAGCAGCCTTGCAACCACGCCTTCAAGCCAATCGATAGTTTTGCCTTCTGCTAAAATGACTTCGGGAAAGCCACATCTTCGGGCACGATCAAGGTCGAGGTTTGCATAGACGGGTTGGCCGACTGGTGCGGTTGAAATCTGTTGAAGCCCGTCACTAACACTAAGTTGCCCCAAGCGGATAAGTTCGAGAATTTGCTTTAGTTTTTCATCTGCCATAGATAAACTCCGTCTAAATATTTGAAGATAATGTAATTCTAGGGTTCTGAAAGTTTTTACCCAGTCTTTTTATGCTTACTGCTTCACTTCAACAAAATTATCAATTACTATAAATACTTAAAGCCAAGAGCAATATAGGGAGTTGCATAATGATTAAATTAGGAATCTTAGATTTCGATACCTCTCATGTAACTGCATTTGCAGACCGTTTGTCGCACAAAAATGTACCTATGGATCAGTGGGTAGATGGTGCACAGATTGTTGTAGGGTGTGCGGGGGATTCTAAAATCAGCCCCGAGCGAATTCCAGGTTATGTTGAAGCGATTAAAAAGCTAGGCATTCCTTTGGTTGAAAAACCAGAAGAAATGATTGGCAAAGTTGACGGAATGCTGATCGAGTCGCAAGAAGGTGGAGTTCATTTAGAGCGAGCCCGCCCGTTTCTTGAAAAAGGCATCCCTTGCTATATCGACAAACCTTTTACTTGCTCAAGTAGAGATGCAAAAAAAATATTTGAACTGGCTCGCACCAATAAAACTGTGGTCTTTAGTTCTTCTTCTTTAAGATACACTCCTGAACTGGTTGCGTTTAACGTAGATAAGTCTATGAGTAAGGTACAGGGGGTTTTGGCATATGGTCCTTGCCCGCTGTTTGATGCGAACCCCAAATTGAACCCTGGGCTTTACCATTATGGCATTCACGCAGTAGAAATTTTGTATACGCTGATGGGTCCGGGGTGCACCCGAGTTACCTCTGCCCACGAAAAGGGCGTTGATGTGGTGACGGGTCACTGGTCGGATGGGAGGGTAGCAACCGTACGAGGAATTCGTGCGGGTAAGTCTGAATACGGAGCGCTGGTGTTTACCGATAAGGGAGTTGTGCCTTTAACTTTGAACACCAAGTATATTTATAAAGAATTGTTAAAGAAGATTGTAGAAATGTTTCAGAGTAAGAAATCACCCGTTGAAGAAATTGTTACCATAGAAATAATGGCTTTTATAGAAGCGGCAAATAAAAGTGGAATAAATCACGGTTCGGTGGAACTGCTTCAGGTTTAATTAGCAGAAATTTAAAGGGAAATACTGTGACTGAAAAAAAAGCTGTTTCAAGTCGAGAGAAGAAAAAACAAGTTCTTGATAAGGGGCAATTAACTGTATGTGATTATCAAGTTGCAATCGATTGTGTGGGCGGTGATCTGGTGCTCTTATCGCAGGTGCTTGCTATTTTTATTGATGAGATACCGAAGATGAGTGCCGCTATAAAGGAATATAGCCTAAATAAAAATGATAAAGGATTAAGAAATGAGGCACACAAAATGAAAGGGGCAGCAAGTCATTTTGGTGGTGCAGAACTTGTGCATACTTTGGAACAGATTGAAGTTCTTGCGATGCAGCAGCAGTTTTCAGAGGTGTTGCAATTTTGTGAAGAATTGGAACAAACAGCAAAGCGATTTGAATCTTGCGTAAAGGGTTGGAGTAATCAGTCTGGTGTAAGTGTGATCGTGTAATATTTACAATCTTTTATGTAAATCGTGCAAAACTCCCCAAATGAAATATTGGTCTGTTATTTATTTTTATGGATGGCTATATGGCGACCCGCCCAAGGAGAGAAAAGGTAAGGAAGCCTATTTTTCCTGCTGTTTTAGAAACAAATGGATCCTTTTTCTAGTAAGAGGTTTGTATGCGCAAGGAAGCGCTCAAAATAATATTAGCTCTTTTACCGGTGTTTATCTGGATAGCTGCTTCGCCTCCGCAGGCAGGCGCAGGGTGAACCCCTGTAGGTTGTGCCCCGGGCAGTTTGCCCGGTGTTGGCCAACCCCAGTTCTTTCCTGGAAACTATATAGCCCCAAGCCGAGTGGCGGTAGGTATGGGACAATCTCCCGGGTTTATGCCTGCGAACTTTATGCCCCATTTGCAATCGAATATGCAAGTTCAAGCGCCTGCACCAATTGCTGCAAGTCTAGCAACGATGAAAGCCGTAAATGTGCCTAAACAAATTATTCGGGGCCAAGCTCCTGAAGAAACAAAATCGATTAGTATGATTTCTATGCCTATGCCAGATCATTTTGGGATTCAAAATGGTAAAGTCGCCTTAGTGCAAATAAATACCGCCCAAGATTTAGATTGGGCTTTGGTACATAATAAATTAAGAGAAGTTGGCTCGGTTTGTTTTCAAAGCGATAAAACTACAGCAGGGTATCGAGTGTTGTGTATGGTGCCTGGTAAACTTGCAGGGTCCTTGCAACGATTTGAATCTACCTCGGATACGGAAGTTCAGGCGGTTCATCTTCTTCTTGTAAAGTTAAACGAATGGCAAGCAGGGCGTTAAGCCAAAGCTTGCCAAGGTATATTAAGAAGCAATATTAGCTTTAAATTGGTTAAGAACATTGCGGTAAGTTTCGATCCAGTTTTTGTTGGGAAGAACTTCGGATTTAAAGCGGATCATTTTCGCCATCGCATCCGCAATTGTAAAAGGTTCTTTAATACCAGATTTCTTTCGTAGATGAAGTTCGAGGGAAGCAAGGGCTGCGGTTGCAACTCCTAAAGCAGAGCCTTCAAAAGATTCAAGTCTTGAAATAGGTTTATTGAGCATTGAAGCAAGAATCTCGCACATAAGGTCGCTTTGGGCAATGCCCCCCGAAACAGAAATACGAGAAATTTGCTGACCTGCTTTCTCGTGCGCTTCGACTCCAAGAGAAACTAAACAAGCAAGCGATTCTAAAGCAGCCCTAAAGCGAATGCCTGTATGGGCAGGTTCGGAAGGCAGCCATTGGTAACGGGGTTGGTGAATTCCCAGACTCGGTTCAGGGTTTGGAAAAGGAAGAACCATAGCGCCATCGCAACCAGGAGAAGAGGCACGGGCGGCATTTTCTAATGCATTCCAATCGGGATTATCTCCAACAATTTTATCCAGGAATTGTGCTCCATTGTTGTAGCATCGCATCCAGAGGTAAGGCCCCCAGTTTAAGCGCATTACATCTAAATTTCCAGCAGTGGGAAAGCTGTTGGATGAAGAATTAACGACAGCGGAATTACCTAATATAATTGCAATTTGTCCAGGATTTGCAGCTCCTCCTCCAGCAAGACCAGCTTGTTGGTCGTCTGCCGTTGGGAATAACAGTGGCCTACTTGCAGGTGAGATTCCATTTTCAATTGCGATGCTTAGAGAAAGCAATCCAAGTGGTTCGTCTGCATCTACGATTTGGGGGAGTTGAAGCCACGCAAGTTGTTGGAAGAGTGGGTTTTCGAGTGCTAAGAGCATTTCTTTACGCCAAGTTTTGGTTCGCAGGTCCATAATTCCGGTGGATGCAGCACAAGAAACACTGGTACGGTCGAACACGCCAGTAAGATAGCCGGCCGCTAGGCTTCCGTGAGAAAGAATGCGAGTGGTTCGTTTCCAATCTTCTGCACAAAGATTTGCTTCATCTTTAACAAGGTGGCTAAGGCTGTAGCGAATGGCCCAAGGCCCACCAGTATATTCAGTTGCTTTGGCTTGCCCACCAAGGCGTTTGAGTCCGAGTTCGTTGTAAAGTGCTAGGGAATGATCGTTCCAGCAGATGGCTCGCCTAACTTGAAGTTGGTCGCGGTCGATTCTGCCTGAGGTGTGGTGGGTAGCAGAAATGCCACCTGCAACCCAGTCAGAAAGTCTGCCTATTTCTTTAAGGCGGTTGACAATACCACGGGTGATCGCACGAGCTTGACCTTCGAGTTGCATAAGATTTAGTTCGGCAACGCCCTGAGTTGTGTAGAGGTCGGTCGGTATTTTTGCTTCGGCAAGGGTCTTACCCATAAGGTCGAAGGCCAAGCATTTCACTGCGCCTGTGCTAAAATCCCAACCTGTAATAACAGCATTTTCATTAACACATCGGATAGGTTCGGTCACGGGAAGCTCCTTTAGAAATTCGTGGTGAAGGTTAGGAAAGGGAGTTATATTTTGTTGCGGTGCTCGGGGGTTGAAGTCTGGCCAAGTATAAAAGGCATTTTTACCAAAAAAGCGATTACGGTTGCAAAGATAAACCCGCCGGTTAAGCCAACAAGAACATCACTTAAAAAGTGGAACCCAAGGTAGATTCTGGAAAAGCCAACAAGGCTGGCGAGAACAATGCCAAGTGCAGTAATTAGAATTTTAAGGGGCAGATTTTTTAAAGGGAGGGCGATAATAAATGCTATTGCGGGATAGATTGCAGCAGCGGAAAAGCTATGACCACTAGGAAAACTTGGTGAAGTTGGGATTTTATCTATTGAGGTTCGCATTTGACTTATTTCGGGCCTTGGCCTTTTGACTAGAAATTTAATCGATTCACAAGTTAAACATGCCCCAGAAGTACCAAGCACAAAAACTAAAGCTACTTTCCATCCTTTGGATCGTTGTAAGTATAATCCTACAATAGAGATAAGTACGGCAATAATGGACGAGTTCCCAAAAAAAGTTGCTGTTCTTATACCTTGGTCTAGCCAACCGGGTAGTTGGATTGCTTGGTTCCAAGCAGCTATTGACTGGTCGAGATTTGTTATAAATTCCATAAGAAACTTATTAAATTAAGTGAGTTCGTCGTCTTACCCTTGTCGCACACAATAGAGAAGTCCTAGAATATACCATTCTGATAGATTTGAAAACGGGAGATTAAAATGAATAAGACAATTCATCCAGTTTATGTTGAAGCAACGGTTACCTGTGGTTGTGGCAATAAGTTTGTCACCCGCAGTACAAAGAAAACGATTATGGTGGAAATATGTTCTGCCTGTCATCCATTCTTCACTGGAAAAATGAAGTTTGTTGATACAGCAGGCCGTGTTGAAAAATTCCAGAAGAAATACAACTGGGACAAGCGTAAAAAAGCAGGCGAAGAAGTTGCAACAGGCGAAACCGCAAAGTAGATTTTTTTCCAGATGCCCCTGTTCCGTTTTTACGGGGCAGGGGCATCGGCTTTTTAATCACAAGGTAATCCTTAATGCTAGCCGCTTTTGAATCTATGTTGGCTAAACATAAAGAACTGGAAGTTCAACTTTCAGATCCCACTATTGTTTCCGATCGCATTCGCTTTTCTGCAATCGCCAAAGAACACGGTAGACTCGTCAAGCAAATTAAGCCCTATGAAGAATATATAAAGCTTAATACCGATATTGCCCAAGCAGAAGAAATGCTTGCCATTATCGATGAAAAAGATGCAGAGATGATTTCTTACACTCGGTTAGAAATTACAGAAATGACAGTTCGAAGAGATGCATTGCAAATTAAATTAGAAGACTATTTGCTTCAAGGCGATGAAAATTACGATAGTATTATTGTTGAAATTCGTGCAGGAACAGGCGGGGATGAAGCTGCACTTTTTGCTGGCGATCTTTACACGATGTATACCTACTATGCTAGGGTGCAAAATTGGAAGGTCGAAGATATTTCTTTTAGTGCGGGCGAGCACGGCGGCTATAAAGATGTTACTTTTAGCATCACAGGCGAAAGTGCTTACCAAATTATGAAATTCGAAAGTGGTGGGCACAGGGTTCAGCGCGTCCCTGCTACTGAAACTCAGGGGCGGATTCATACCTCTGCTGCTACCGTTGCGGTGCTTCCCGAACCTGATGAAGTTCAGGTTGAAATTCGCGATGAAGATATTGAATGGGAACGGATGAGAGCAGGGGGCGCTGGGGGTCAGCATGTTAATAAAACCGAGTCGGCGGTGCGTATTGTCCATAAGCCAACTGGTTTGGAAGTTAAGTGTCAAGATCAACGCAGCCAGCATAAAAATTACGAACGAGCTATGCGTATTCTTCGTTCCCGTGTGCTTGAAATGATGCTTAAAAAAGCTCATGCTGAACGCTCCGCTGCTCGGAAAGAGCAAATCGGATCAGGTGACAGAAGCGAACGCATTCGTACTTATAATTTCCCTCAAAACCGATTTACTGACCATCGAATTAATCTTAACATTTACAGGCTTGATGCTATTATGTTGGGCGACCTAGATGATATTTTTAAAGCGATGCGCGACCACGATAGAAAGACCCGAATTCAGCAGGCTAAAGTTACCTGATATCTTTTTAAAAGTAAATTCATGCCACCCGAACCCGACTGGAATGTTGGAACATTACTGGACTGGACCGTTGGTTATTTCAATCGTAAGGGTTGTGATTCTCCGCGCTTAGATGCAGAAGTTTTATTAGCACATTCATTGAAATTAAAACGAATAGATCTGTATGCCCGTTACAACGAAGTGATTGGGGAAGCCCCGAAGTCTGCTTTTCGCGAACTCGTAAAGAAGCGTGCTGAGGGTTGCCCTGTAGCTTATTTAGTTGGCTATAAAGAGTTTTATGGAATTCGATTTTTAGTTAATTCCAACGTCTTGATCCCTAGGCCCGATACAGAATGCCTTGTCGATGCAGCTTTAAGAATTGCTAAAAAAGAAAACTGGAAAACTATATTAGACATCGGTACGGGATCAGGTTGCATTGCGATAGTACTGGCGAAATTGCTTCCCGAGGTTAAAGTCATTGCAGTGGATATTTGTTCTAAAGCATTAAAGGTTGCAGAGGAAAATGCTCGGGCAAATAAAGTTTCGGACAGGGTTCATTTTCTGCAAAGTAATTTGTTTGCTTCGCTTCAACCAAATATGGTTTTTAATGCAATAGTAAGTAACCCGCCTTATATCCCCGAGCCTGAAATTCAAAAACTTGAAAAAGATGTAAAAGATTTTGAACCGCACCTTGCGCTAGGTGGCGGCCCCGATGGTTTTATGGTGTTAGATAAAATTATTGAAAAAGCTGCCAGTGTGCTCAATGCGACGGGCCATTTGCTCTTAGAAATTGGATCACCGCAAGAACAGCCTTCTAGGGAAAGGTTTCAGGGGCATAAAGAATTCCAATTAAACCCTACAATTCTAGATGGTGCCAGAAATCCGCGAGTTTTACACGCTTTTCGAGTAACTACTTAGGTTTTTAAGTTGCTTGATATTACTGAAAATATGGTATACTTGAATTGAACTAATGCTTATTTATTAAATCCCGCCTGGTTATTTTTTGTTTGAGGTTTCAATGAGACTTTATTTTCAACCCCTTTTCTTGATTTTACTGCTAGTGGGTTTTGTTTTTGCTACTGAACCCGCAGTAAGTTCCTTGCATACTAAAATTGATGCAATGATTGATGCCAAGCTTACGGGTAAGATAAAAAGTCCCTTGGCAGATGACTATGAATTTGTGCGTAGGATTTATCTCGATTTTGCTGGTAAAATTCCAACTGCAACCGAGGTTGAGGCCTTTATAGCAAATAAATCTATTGATAAACGAAAATTACTGATTGTAGAACTTGCTAATGGCCCTTTTTATTCCAAACAGATGGCAAATGCATTTCATATTCATTTTATGGAGAGGTTGGGGGAAAACCCCGAGTGGTTGAAATTTCTTGAAGAGTCGTTTGCTAAAAATAAACCTTGGAATGTGATGGCCAAGGAAATGCTGAGAGGGAAAAATAGTCCGGAAAATGCCAACGGTGCTGCTTTCTTTTATTCCAAAAGGCTTGAAAGCTATGGCCAAAACCCTGTCGATTATTCCGCACTTACCAGAGATGTTGGCCGTTTATTCCTAGGTAAAGATTTTCGCTGTGCGGAATGCCACGATCACCTTTTTATCGATGAATATAAACAAGCCGACTTTAAAGGGTTGTTTGCCTTTTTTCAAAATACTTATCTGGCAGATGCTAAGACAGGATTAGTGGAAGAGAAGTTGACACTGCAGAAAACAGAATTTATGTCAGTGTTTAAAAAAGAAAAAAAAGAAGTCGGACCTAAAGTTCCTGGTAGGCCTGAAGTCACAATTCCTGAATTTAAAAAAGGTGAGGAATATCTGGTTCCACCTGACCTAAAAAAGAAAGTCAAAGGCGTTCCGAAATTTAGTCCTTTAGAAAAAATTGCTGAACAACTACCCACCTCTGAAAATTCTGACTTTTCTCGAAATATTGTTAATCGCTTATGGTACTTGATGATGGGAAGAGGGTTGGTGCATCCGCTTGATTTACACCATTTGGGAAATCCGCCTTCGCATCCTGAATTATTGGATTTACTTGCCAAGGAGTTTTCTTCTCATCAGTTTGATATCCGCTGGTTATTAATTGAATTAGCTCAAACCAATGTCTATCAGCGTTCAAGCAAAGTAGAATCTGGAAAAATTCCCGAATTTCCAGCACTTTTCGCAACCGCAATTGAAAAAAGACTTTCTGCAGAACAACTTCTAGCTTCAATTATGATTGCTACTAATCAAAAAATTATAATTGAATCTAAAGGGGCCAAGGAAGCAGAATTGCAGGTAGCATTAAAAGCTAAATTTGCTAAAGCCTTTGCCAACCCAGCACGAGAACCCGAGGATGAAATTGCATTTTCATTAAAGGCAGCTCTTTTCCTTTTAAATGATGATGCTGTACTTGCTTTATTAAAACCCGAGGCTAATAATTTGATTGCCGTTTTGCAGAAAATGAAGCCTAATAAAGACCTTGTTGAAAAAGCTTATCTTTCAGTTTTGGCAAGAAAGCCCGAACCCTTAGAAGTTGCTGATGCGTTAGAATTTCTTTCCAAGCCAGTTAGTGCTGCAGATAATGGCATTAAAAATCTGGTCTGGGCGTTACTTGCTTCTACCGAATTTTGCTTGAACCATTGACTCGTATTTCGAGAATTAAAATGAAAAATCCGAATCTCTGTACGCCGAATGATCATCTCTTATCAAGAAGGCAATGGCTTGGTAATGCTGTGGTGGGTGCAACTGGATTTCTAACCCAACAAGCCTTTGCAGAAAAATTGGCTAAGAACGATAAGCAAGTCTTATTCGTTTGGCTCGATGGTGGTATGAGCCAATTGGAAAGTTGGGATCCTAAGCCGAACACCACATTCGGTGGTCCTTTTAGAGCCATACCTACCAAAGTGCCGGGTATTCATATTTCTGAGCTTTTGCCAAAAACCGCAAACCATATGGATAAACTGGTGCTGGTTAGAAGCCTGAGTACGAAGGAT